>JAESFJ010000034.1_pt1 | contig 259283 bp, 263 predicted proteins | sample 9266161 | NCBI WGS metagenome assembly JAESFJ01 (sample SAMN14506165, study PRJNA617096) | algae metagenome | isolation source: Calothrix sp. FI2-JRJ7 and co-occurring heterotrophs from granitic desert soil | place: USA: Red Pass Lake area, Fort Irwin, California | collected 2000-06-01 | reverse complement strand
TCCCCACCCCAAAGCCGTCTTCAACTACCTTGGCAAGCCGAGCCGACTTACTGGAGCGCCTCGACCACTTCGGCCAGTTCCAGCCAGCGATCTTCCGCCGCCGCCTTCTCGGCACGCAGCGCCTCCAGCTTGTTTGTCAGCGCGGTGAATTTGGCATGGTCGCGGGTGAACAAGGTGCCGTCCGACAGTTCGGTTTCCGCCGCTGCCATATCCTTTTCGATCGCTTCGATCCGGCCGGGCAGCAGGTCGTAATCGCGCTGATCCTTGTAGCTCAATTTCTTGCGCGCGCTCGGCGGCGGCGACGGGGCGGCGGCGATCGCGGCCTTCGCCTTGACGCTGTTCGGTTTGACCCGCTTCGCCTCCCAGTCGGCATAGCCGCCCGCGACGATGTCGACCTTGCCCGACCCGTCGAGACCGAGCGTGACGGTGACGGTGCGGTCGAGGAAGTCGCGGTCGTGGCTGACCAGCAGCACGGTGCCCGCATAGTCGGCGATGACTTCCTGCAGCAGGTCGAGCGTTTCGAGGTCGAGGTCGTTGGTCGGCTCGTCGAGCACCAGCAAATTCGATTCGCGGGCGAATTCGCGCGCGAGGAGCAGGCGCGAGCGTTCGCCGCCCGACAGCGCCCCGACGCTGGCCTCGACCACGCCGGGTTCGAAGAGAAATTCCTTGAGGTAACCCTGGATATGCTTTTTGACCCCGCGCACCTCGATCCAGTCGCCGCCGTCGGACAGGATGTCGCGAACCGTCTTGTCGGGCGACATCAGGCTGCGTTGCTGGTCGATGATGATGCCGTCGAGCGTTGGGGCGAGGGTGATCTTGCCCTTGTCGGGCTGGATTTCGCCGGTCAGCAGCTTGAGCAGGGTCGACTTGCCCGCGCCATTGGCGCCGACGATGCCGATGCGGTCGCCGCGCTGGACGCGGAAATCGAAATCCTTGATGATGACGCGGTCGCCGAAGCTTTTCGACACGCCCTCGGCGACGATCACCGATTTCGAACGAACATCGTCGTTGGCGAGGCCGAGTTTGGCGACGCCGGGGCCGCCGATCATCGCGGCGCGGGTGGCACGCATTTCCTTCAGCTTTTCGAGCCGTCCCTGATTCCGCTTGCGCCGCGCGGTGACCCCGCGTTCGAGCCAGTGCGCCTCGAGCCGCAGTTTGGAATCGAGCCGCTGCGCCGCGCGGGCTTCTTCGGCGGCGACCGCATCGCTCCATTCCTCGAAACCGCCAAAGCCGATTTCCTTGCGGCGGATGCTGCCGCGGTCGAGCCACAAGGTCTGGCGGGTCAGGCGGGTGAGGAAGGTGCGGTCGTGGCTGATCGCCACAAACGCCCCGGTGTAGCGCGCGAGCCAGCTTTCGAGCCAGTCGATCGCGGCAAGATCGAGGTGGTTGGTCGGCTCGTCGAGCAGCAGCACGTCGGGGTTCTGCGCCAGCGCGCGGGCTAGCGCGGCGCGTCGGCGTTCGCCGCCCGAAGCGCTGGCGGCGGTGCGGCTCATATCGATGCCGAGCTGGTCGGCGATGGCGGCGACCTCGAACTCTTCGGGGGCGTTGGGCGCCGCCACGGCGAAATCCATCAGCGTCGCGAACGACGAAAAATCGGGTTCCTGCTCCAGCATGACGACATGCGTGCCCGGTACGATCACCCGCTTGCCCTTGTCGGGGTCGATCTGACCGGCGAGCAGCTTGAGCAAGGTGGTCTTGCCCGCGCCGTTGCGGCCGATCAGCGCGAGCCGGTCGCGCTCGCCGACGTAGATGTCGAGATCCTGGAACAGCCAGCCGCTGCCCTGCACAAGGCCAAGGCCTTCATATGAAAGAATGGGAGCTGCCATGATGAACGGCTCGCTACTGGCGTGTTCAGCATCATGCAAGCGCCGTGCGCACAAAGGTCGGAACGGGTCTGGTCCGTCTGCGTTACGGGTCGGAAATCGGAAATGGCCGGGGGTCCGGCCGACAGGAGAATGACATGACGAAGCAATTGTTCACCGTGATGGCCGCCGGACTGGCCATGATGGCGGCCGCGCCCGCCTTTGCGCAGCAGGGAGGTTCGACGGTGACCGCCGCGACGACCCAAGGCCCGATCCTGGCCTTTTCGGTCAGCGAAGAAGTGCGCTCGCGCCCCGATCAGGCGACCGTCGGCGCCGGGGTGACCACCACCGCACCGACCGCGGTCGAGGCGATGCGGCTGAACGCCGCCGCGATGGACAAGCTGATCGCCGCCGCCAAGGCGCGCGGCATCAAGGCCGAAGACATCCAGACGAGCGGCATCAGCCTGTCGCCGCAATATGATTATAGCAACCAGGGCAACGGCCAGCCGCCGCGCTTCATCGGCTATCAGGTGTCGAACACCGTGCGCGCGACGACGAGCAAGATCGCCGACATCGGTCCGCTGCTCGACGCGCTGGTGGCCGCGGGCGGCACGAACATCGACGGCCCGTCGTTCGGCATGAAGGATCCCGACGCGCAGCTGGTCGGCGCGCGCGGCACCGCGATCAAGGCGGCCGAGGCGAAAGCGGCCGACTATGCGCGGCTCGCCGGTTTCCGCGGCGCCGAGCTGGTGTCGCTGAGCGAAGGTGCTAGTTTTGGCCCCAATCCGCCGATGCCGATGGTGCGAATGCAGGCGATGGACGCGGCGGGCAAGGCGACCCCGGTCGAGCCGGGGCGCGTGTCGAACGTGCTGACGCTGAATTTTCAGTATCGGTTGGTGCGGTAATTTCCCTCCCCCTTGATGGGGGAGGCAGCGAGACTTGCGAACTTGTTCGCTAGTCGCCGCGTTGGGGGTGCGCTCTCGTCCCGAAATGATGGGGGCAGGGACGCACCCTCACCCCCATCCAACTCCGCCTAGCGCCCAAGGCGCAAGGCTTCGTATCCTTCCCCCATCAAGGGGGAAGGGGAATGCTGACGACGCTACCCCAACTCCCCCTCCGCCCACGGCCAGGGCCGTTCGCGGAACCATTTGGTGATGATATATTTGCGCCCCTTGCGCACCTTCATCCCGTGGTGGAGCGTGTCGGCGTTGGTGCTGCCGTCGGGGCGCACATTGTTCCACGCGAGCAGCTTGCCGAGCTCGGGCTGGTGCAGCTTGCCGGTGGCGAGGAAGCGCGTCGCGCCGCCCGCGCCCGGTTCGTTGAGGTAGATCATCAAGGTCCAGCTGCGCTGGCCGGGGATGGCGCAATAGGTTTCCCAGTCGGCGCCGTGCGGGTCGAAATAATCGGTGTGCGCCTTGAACTCCTGCCCGACGTCGTAACGCTGACCCTGCATCGGTTCGCCATAGGCGAGCGGAATGCCGGTGAGGTGGTGAAGGCGATTGTTGACCGCGATGACCAGCGGGTCGCGGTGGTCGAGGTCGCACGTCGTGCTGGTGCGAAACGCCGCGTCGCCGTTGGGATCGGCGATCGTCGATGGGCGCACATCGCGGTCGATCTGCGCGATCAACCCGGCGCAGGTTTCGGCGTCGAGAAAGGCGGGCAGCATATATTGTTCGAGTTTCAGCGTCGGCGCGCGGCGGATGCCGGGGACGGCGGCAAGCCGCGCCGCGGTGCGGTCGGCGCCCGACGTCGCCATGTCGACATGATCATTCCCGGCCATGACGCGCGTTCTAGCAGGGAAGCGCGTGCGAACAATGCCTGGGGAACGGGGCTTGACGAACGGGGCGATGCGCGCCTATTCGCCGCGCGCTGTCGAGGCCGCTTTTATGCGCCCTCGCCGCGTGTGTGGCGACCATAGCTCAGTTGGTTAGAGCGCCGGTTTGTGGTACCGGAGGTCGCGGGTTCGAGCCCCGTTGGTCGCCCCATTTCCTGATGAAAATCCCTCGGGCCGCTTTCGGCGTGACTCTGCGGTCGCGTCTGATTATTACGCTCTGACGTAATTTTTTAACGCGAGGATCGAGTCTATGTCCGCAGTCTGGGATTTCGCCGATTTCGACGATCATGAGCATATTCATATGTTCCGCGATCGCGCCAGCGGGCTGACGGCGGTCATCGCGGTCCATTCTACGCATCTTGGCCCCGGGGCGGGCGGCGTGCGCTATTGGCATTATCCGCAGCGTGCGGCGGCGATCACCGACGCCCTGCGCCTGTCGCGCGGCATGAGCTACAAGAATGCGATGGCGGGGCTGCCGATGGGCGGCGGCAAGGGCGTCATCCTGGCCGACGAGGGCGCGGCGAAGACCCCCGAATTGCTGGCGGCGTTCGGCCGTGCGGTCGAATCGCTCGGCGGCGCCTATGTCACCGCCGAGGATGTCGGCATGTCGGACGCCGACATGGTCGCGATTTCGAAACACACCAAGCATGTCAGCGGGCTTCCCGTCGCGAGTGGTGAAGCCGGCGGCGACCCCGGCCCGCTGACCGCGCTGGGCGTCTATCTGGGCATCAAGGCGGCGATTCTGCAGGGGCTGGGGACGGATAGCGCCAAGGGCGTGCATGTGGCGATCCAAGGGGTCGGCAGCGTTGGCGGCGGCGTCGCGCGGCGGCTGGCGGCCGAGGGTGCGAAGCTGACCCTCGCCGACGTCAATCTGGCGCGCGCCAAGGAGCTGGCCGAAGAACTGGGCGCCGAGCTGGCCGATTCGGCGGCGATCATGGAGGTCGAGGCCGATGTGCTGAGCCCCAATGCGCTGGGCGCGATCCTGACCGAACGCAGCATCGAAAAACTGCGCGTGCCGATCGTCGCGGGCGGCGCCAACAACCAGCTCGCGACCGCCGCCGACGGCCAGCGCATCCATGATCGCGGGATCGTTTATGCTCCCGATTATGTGATCAACGCGGGTGGGATCATCAACGTCGCGCTGGAATATCTGGGGCAGGGTAGCCGCGAGGAAGTCGAAAGCCGCATCCACCTGATCCCCGGGCGCCTCGCCGAAATCTGGGCCGAGAGCAAGGCGAGCGGCACCCCGGCGTCGGCAGTCGCCGACCGGATGGCGCAGAAGCTGATCGGGCGGGGGTAACCTCCACGGGCTGGGCCGTAGTGTTGTGACGCTCTGGATTGCTTCGCTTCGCTCGCAATGACGAACAGTAAAAATGCTTCGTCATTGCGAGGAGCGAAGCGACGAAGCAATCCAGAGCGGCCACGCGCCAGCAGCAGGGCTGGCACGTCCCTAAATTTCCGCTAAGCCACCGCCAATGAAGCGGCATTTGTATCTGGTCGGCGGCTGGGCGTCGCTGGCGATCGGCGCAGTGGGGGCGTTTTTGCCGTTGTTGCCGACGGTGCCGCTGGTGATTTTGGCCGCCTTCTGCTTCGCGCGTTCGTCGCCGCGGCTTGAGGCGTGGCTGCTGAACCATCCGGCGTTCGGGCATCATATCATCGCCTGGCGCGACAAGGGCGCGATCAGCCGCAAGGGCAAAATCGCGGCGAGCATCGCCTTCGCGGTCAGCATTGCGCTGGCGTTGCTGTTCGCCCCCTGGCCGTGGATGATGGCGCCGATCATCGCCGCGGCGGTGGGCGGCAGCTGGATCTGGACGCGGCCCGAGGGGTGATCGCAGGATTTGGCCGGGTTGGGGTGGGGAGCTGCCCTACGCCCTCCTCGTCATTCCCGCGAAAGCGGGAACCCAGCGAGCCAGCGTTGCGCGCTGGGTTCCCGCTTTCGCGGGAATGACGAGGGAAGAGAGAGCGTCCACTATCGGTCGCAAGCAGCCGTTGCCCGCGCGCCGCGCGGGCGACACAGCGCCACCCCGCCACCGCGGGCAAATCGCTGGACCCTCACGCCACGCTCCCCTAAGGACGCGAACCGATGCACGCTTATGCGAACCCGACCCGTTTTCTGGCGATTGCCCGGCCGCTGACGCCGTGGCTGCTCGGTCTTGGGGTGCTGCTCGTTTTCGCGGGCGCTTGGGCGGGGCTGACGCAGGTGCCGGGCGATTACAAGCAGGGTGAAACGGCGCGAATCCTCTATGTCCATGTCCCCGCCGCGTGGCTGGGGATGGGCGGCTGGACGTCGCTGGCGCTGGCGGGCCTGATCCAGCTGGTGTGGCGGCATCCGCTGTCGGGGATTGCAGCGCGCGCGATTGCGGTGCCGGGGATGTTGTTCACCGCGCTGTGCCTGGCGACCGGTTCGATCTGGGGCAAGCCGACCTGGGGCACCTGGTGGGAATGGGACGGGCGGATGACGTCGATGCTGGTCCTCCTGTTCCTCTACGCCGGTTTCATCGCGCTGACCAATGGCGATGAGGGACAAAGGCAGGGCGGGTCGCTGTCGCGCGGCGCGGCGATCTATGCGCTGGTCGGTGCGATCAATATTCCGATCATCAACCGGAGCGTCGTGTGGTGGAACAGCCTGCACCAGGGGCCGAGCATCACCTTGCGCGGATCGAGCATCGACAATGCGCTGCTGTGGCCGTTGGGCTTGACCTTGCTGGGTTTTTCGCTGTTATTCGGTGCCATCGTGTTGATGCGGATGCGGCGGATCATCGCCGACAACCGCGTCGCGGCGCGGCTGCGGCGGCTGGCCGACGACGAGGAGAGTTGAGCGTGACGGGGGTGATCAGCGGCAGCGGCCAATGGGCCTATGTGGCGGCGGCTTACGCGCTGACCGCGCTGCTGACAGGTGCGGTGCTGTGGTCGAGCTGGCGCGCGATGGCAAAGGCCGAGCGGCGTAGCGACGCGCTGCGGCGCGACCGCAAGTGAAGGCTAAACATCAACGGCTGGTGCTGGCGCTGTTCGCGGTCGCCGGGATTGCGGGCGCGGGGGTGCTGGGCGCCAGCGCGTTGCGTGACGAGGCGGCCTATTTCCGCACGCCGGTGGAAATCGCGGGTGGCAAGGCCAGCGTCGGCGAAGCGATGCGGCTGGGCGGCATGGTCGCCAAGGGCAGCATCAAGCGCCAGAGCGACGGCCTGACCATCCGTTTCGTCGCGACCGATGGCAAGGCATCGGTCCCGGTCGAATATAAAGGCATCGTCCCCGACCTGTTTGGCGAGGAGAGCGGCATGGTTGCCGACGGCCGGATGCGCGCCGACGGGACGTTTGTCGCCGACCGCATCCTGGCGAAGCATGACGAACGCTATATGCCGCCGCAGATGGGCGACATGCCGAAGAATATGAAGGCGCCTGCGGCGTGAAAATTCATCACATTATCGTCACCCCGGCGAAGGCCGGGGTTTCGCCGTCAGCGTTCGGACGCACCGGCGAGATCCCGGCCTTCGCCGGGATGACGAATGATAGGGTGGTCAGCCAATGATCGCCGAACTTGGCCTCGCCTTGCTGTGGATCGCCGCCGCGCTCGCGTGCCTGTCGCTGGTCGCGGGAACGCTCTATCTGCGCGGCGGGCAACAGGATCTGGCCGCGCTGGTTCGGCCCGCCAGCATCGCGCAGGGCGTACTCACCGCGATTGCATTCGCCCTGCTGATCGCACTGTTCGTACGATCCGATATGTCGGTCGAGCTGGTTGCGCGCAACAGCAACAGCCTGAAACCGATGATCTTCAAGATCGCGGGGACATGGGGCAACCACGAAGGATCGATGCTGCTGTGGCTGACGATCCTGTCGCTGTCGGGGGCGCTGATCGCGCTGTTCGAAAAGCGGCTGCGCGAAGATACGCTGATCGCGACCTTGAGCGCGCAGGCCGCACTCGGCCTTGGTTTCTTTGCCTTTCTGATCTTTTCGTCGAACCCCTTCAACCGGTTGCCGGTGGCGCCGCCCGACGGGCAGGGGCTGAACCCGCTGCTCCAGGACATCGGCTTGGCCTTCCATCCGCCGACGCTTTACGTCGGCTATGTTGGGCTGTCGGTCGCGTTCAGCTTTGCCGTCGGGGCGCTGATCACGCGCGAGATCGGCCCGGCGTTCGCGCGCGCGATGCGGCCGTGGGTGCTGTTCAGCTGGATATTCCTGACCATCGGGATCACTGCCGGCAGTTACTGGGCCTATTATGAGCTTGGCTGGGGCGGCTGGTGGTTCTGGGATCCGGTCGAGAATGTCTCGCTGATCCCGTGGCTTGCGGGCGCTGCGCTGCTCCATTCGGTGGCGGTGACGGCGACGCGCAATGCCTTGCGCGCGTGGACGGTGATGCTGGCCGTCATTGGCTTTTCGATGTCGATGGTCGGCACCTTCATCGTGCGATCGGGCCTGCTGACGAGCGTGCATAGCTTTGCGGTCGATCCCGAGCGCGGGACGTTTCTGCTGGTACTGATGGCAATCTATATCGGCGGCGCGCTCACCCTGTTCGCGCTGCGCGCGGGGGCGGTGGCGGAGGGGAAGAAGTTCGCGCTGCTCAGCCGCGAAGGCGCGCTCGTCATCAACAACCTGCTGCTGACGACGATCCTCGCGCTCGTCCTGCTCGGCACGCTCTATCCGATCGTGGCCGAGGCGATGGGCGAGAAGATTTCGGTCGGGCCGCCCTATTACAACCGCGTCGCCGGGCCGCTGGCGCTGATCCTGTGTCTGGTGATGGTCGCCGGGCCGCTGCTCAGCTGGCGCAGGGACGACGGCAGGAAGATGTGGTCGCGCCTGCCGCTGGCGATTTTTGCCGGGGCGGTCGTGCTGTTCGCGCTGGTCCTGTTCGGCGGCAAGGTCGGCATCCTGCCGCTGCTGGGGATGACCGTCGCCGGGATCGTCGCGGTCGCCAGCCTCGCGCCGCTATGGGGCCGCAACCTCCGCCGCACGCCGCTGCCGACGTGGGGCATGGTGATCGCGCATTTCGGCGTCGCGGTCTGCCTCGCGGGGATGGGCGCCGAAAGCGCCTTTATCAAGGAACGGCTGGTCGCTGCGGCGCCGGGTGACGTGGTGAAGGTCGGCGATTTCGCGGTCAAATTCGTTGGGGTGAAGCCCGTCGCCGGACCGAATTTTACGTCGATCGAAGGGACGTTGGTCGCGACGACCTCGGGCGGGCAGTCGTTTACGATGCGGCCCGAAGCGCGCACCTTCCCTGGCCTGATGGGCACCGCGCCGGCCGAAACCAACGAAGCGGCGCTGCTGACCCGGCCGGGCGGGCAGCTTTATGCGGTGCTGGGACAACCGGTGACCAGCGACGACGGGACGCGCGACCGCTACCAGATCCGCCTGTGGTGGAAGCCGCTGGTGTGGTGGATATGGCTCGGCGGCGCGCTGATCGCGCTGGGCGCGGCGCTGTCGCTGCTCGGCCGCGCGCAATTGCTGGCGCTCTGGCGCGCGCGCCGCCGCCGGAAATCAGAGGAGCGCTTTGCGCCATGACCAACCGCTGGGTTCTCTTTGTGCCGCTGGCGATCATGGGATTGCTGTTCGGCGCCTTCATTTATCGGCTGGTGACCCCCGCCGAAACGCTGATCCAGTCGCAGTGGATCGACAAGCCGATGCCACTGTTCGACCTGCCGCCGGCAACTGCCGGGGTCGAGGGGCTGAAGAGCAGTCAGCTGGCCGATGGGCGGCCGCGGCTGGTCAATGTGTTCGCCAGCTGGTGCATCCCGTGCCGCGCCGAGGCGCCGCAGCTGGAGGCGCTGAAGGCCGCGGGCGTCCCGATCGACGGCATCGCGATCCGCGACCGGCCCGAGGATGTCGCGATGTTCCTGCGCGAATATGGCAATCCGTTCGACCGCATCGGATCGGACATGCAGAGCAGCGTCCAGATCGCGCTGGGATCGTCGGGCGTTCCCGAAACCTTCCTGATCGACGGCAAGGGCATCATCCGCGAACAGATCCAGGGCGTGATTCTGGCCGATCAGGTCCCGGAAATCGTCGCCAAGCTGGAGGCGATGAAGTGATCGCTTCGTCATCCAATGCTTGCGCCCCTGCGAAGGCAGGGGCCCATCACCGGTCGGTGGGGCATCAAGCAGCCGGTGGCTTCAGGACGCTGCGGTTGGTGATGGGCCCCTGCCTGCGCAGGGGCGCGGTGGTTTTTTTGGTGATGATGCTTGCTATCGCGGGCCTTGCCCCCGCCACTACCCAGGGTCGCCTGCCGCCCGCGCCCTACGCCTATGAACAGCTGCGCGATCCGGCGAAGGAGGCGCGCGCCAAGGCGTTGATGGAGGAATTGCGCTGCCTGGTGTGCCAGGGCCAGTCGATCGCCGACAGTGACGCGCCGCTCGCCGGCGACATGCGGCACGAGGTGCGCAGCAAGATCGCCGCGGGCGAAAGCCCCGACGCAATCAAGGCGTGGCTGGTCGCCCGCTATGGCAATTGGGTCAGCTACGATCCGCCGTTCGACGGCGCGACCGCGTTTCTGTGGCTGGGGCCGCTGCTGTTTCTGCTGCTCGGCGGCTGGCTGGCGTTCGGCCGTTTCCGGCGGAGCGACAGCGATGCGGAGGACGGTGCATGATCTGGCTGTGGGTCATGCTCGCGGCATTGCTGACCATCGCCGCGATGGTCGTGCTGGGCCGGTTGCCCGCCGCGGCGCGGCCACTCGCAGCCGCTGCGGTCATGCTGGGATTGGCGGGCTATGCGCTGCAGGGCAGTCCGGCCCTGCCCGGCAAGCCCGTCGCGGCGCCCGCGGAGCCCGAAGGATTCGGCGACGTGCTGACCGACCAGCGGCAGGGCATGGCCGATCGTTTTGGCCCCGCCGCGCAATGGCTGGGCATGTCCGACGGTTTCGCTCGCACCGGTAAGACCGAACTCGCGGCGCAGACGCTCGAAAAAGGGCTGGAGCGTTATCCCGATAATGTCGACCTGTGGGTCGGCCTCGGCAATGCGTTGGCGGCGCATGGCGGCGGGATGATGTCGCCCGCGGCGGCGCTGGCATTCGACGAGGCGGCACGCCGTGATCCGACGCATCCGGCACCGCCGTTCTTTGCCGGGCTGGCGCTGGCGCAGGGCGGCGATCTGAAGGGTGCGGAGGCGGTGTGGAGCCAGTTGCTGGCAGGTAGTCCCGCCGACGCGCCCTGGCGCCCCGACCTCGAAATGCGGCTGGCACAGCTGCGGCAGGCGATGGGCCCGCAATTGCCTCCCGAGCCGGGACAAACCCCCTGATATGGACGCTATTCCAATCGCGCGGGCTCGTCTAAAGGCGCGCGATGACTCCTGAGTCGCCCACTGCGGCGGGCGGCGCCGAAAGCGCCGCTCCAATCGCCGCCAACGCCGGCCATTATGGCCATGACCACGCCAGCGACGGCAAGCTGAAGCTTGCCGTCGGCGCGGTCGGCGTGGTGTTCGGCGACATCGGCACCAGCCCGCTTTACGCGTTCCGCGAAACCTTTGCCGGGCATCACCCGATCGAACCCGACCGGCTGCACATCTATGGCGTGCTGAGCCTGGTGTTCTGGTCGATGATGCTGGTCGTCACCTTCAAATATGTGCTGACGATCATGAAGGCCGACAACAAGGGCGAGGGCGGCAGTCTGGCGTTGCTCGCGCTGATCAGCCGTTCGTCGGGCGAGAAGCGCTGGACCTGGCCGATCATCCTGCTCGGGGTGTTCGCGACCGCGCTCTTTTACGGCGACAGCATGATCACCCCGGCGATGTCGGTGCTGTCGGCGACCGAGGGGCTGCGCTATATCGATCCGGGATTTGGGCCCTATATCGTGCCGATCGCGCTGGCGATCCTGATCGGCCTGTTCGCGATCCAGTCGCGCGGGACGGCCAAGGTCGGGGCGCTGTTCGGGCCGATCATGCTGCTCTATTTCCTGACGCTCGCCGGGCTGGGCATCATGCACATCGCCGACAATCCGTGGATCATCGCCGAGACGGTCAATCCGGTGAATGCGCTGCGGTTCTTTTACGTCGACGGCTTTACCGCCTTCATTGCGCTGGGCGCGGTGGTCCTTGCGGTCACGGGGGCCGAGGCGCTTTATGCCGACATGGGCCATTTCGGGCGCGGGCCGATCGGGATCAGCTGGCTGGCGTTCGTGCTGCCCGCGCTGATGCTCAACTATATGGGGCAGGGCGCGATGGTGCTGGCCGCCGAGGCCGGGCCGCGCGCCGACCTGATTTCCGATCCCTTCTTCCAGATGATGCCGCAATATCTGGAGGTGCCGGTCGTCATCCTGGCGCTGCTCGCAACGATCATCGCCAGCCAGGCGGTGATCTCGGGCGCCTTCTCGCTGACTCAGCAGGCGATCCAGCTCGGTTTCATCCCGCGCCTGCGCGTCGAGCATACCAGCGCGTCGGCGGCGGGGCAAATTTACATCCCCGTGGTCAACTGGTTCCTGATGGTCATGGTGATCATCCTGGTGCTGTTCTTTGGATCGTCGAGCAATCTGGCGGCGGCCTATGGCATCGCAGTGACCGGCGCGATGTTCATCGACACCTGCCTGCTCTCGGTCGTGCTCTTTACGCTGTGGAAATGGCCGGCTTGGAAGGCGTTGCCGGTGCTCGCGGTGTTCTTCATCGTCGACATCGCCTATTTCGGCGCCAATCTGATCAAGGTGCCCGACGGCGGCTGGGTGCCGCTGGTCATCGGGCTGATCATCTTCACCCTGCTCACTACGTGGTCGCGCGGGCGCAAGCTGATGCAGCAGGAAATGGCGGAGGGGGCGATGCCGATCCCGGTGTTCGTCAAATCGGCGGCGAACAGCGCGACGCGGGTGCCGGGCACCGCCGTGTTCATGACATCCAGTTCGGATGGCGTTCCGCACGCCCTGCTCCACAACCTCAAGCATAACAAGGTGCTGCACCAGCGGATCATCCTGCTGACGATCAAGGTCGCCGACGTGCCGTTCGTGCGCGAGGAAAATCACTGCGCGCTGGAGGATCTGGGGCAGGGGTTCCACCGCCTGATCCTGAATTACGGCTTCATGCAGCCGGTCGACGTGCCCGACGCGCTGAAGCGCGTGACGAGCTGTGGCGGCGAGTTCAAGATGCTGGAAACCAGCTTTTTCCTGTCGCGCCAGACGCTGATCGCGGCGAGCAAGCCGGGGATGCCGATCTGGCGTGAAAAGCTGTTTGCGTGGATGCTGCGCAATTCGGAAAGCGCGATGGAATATTTCCGCCTGCCGACCAACCGCGTCGTCGAACTGGGCAGCCAGGTCGCGATCTGAGATCGCTGCACGATTAACTTGTCGTCATGCGGCAATAAGCGTTTGAACATCGGGGCCAGTCTTGCGATGCAACGGCCAATCGATGGAGGCCGGCAAACGATATGGATGTGGGCAACAGCGACGCGCTAATCCTGCCGGTGCCGCCGGAACCCTTTGCGTTGATCGTCGGCGCCGCGATGCGGCACGATTCGGCCGATGCGATTGAAACCGCGCTGCGCCATATGGGGCTGCGGCCCGATCGCATCGCGGATGATGACGATGGCGACATAGCGGCGCGGATTGCGGCGCCGCGGTTTCGCCTGCACTTCGGCGCGGTCTCCGTCGTGGCGGGCCGTGCCACCGATACGGCGCTCGACACCGCCGATCCGTATCATCCGTCGACCAGCCTGCTTGCCGCCAGCCTGCCCGGCGACTGGCGCCGCGCCGGGCATTGCTGGATATTCGTCCCCGAACGCGACCAGGATGCCGCGGCGGCGACCGAGCAACCGACGCGGATGCGCGAATTTTTCAAGATGATAGTGCTGTTGATCGACCTGTTCGATGCCAGCCATATTTTCTGGTCGCCGGCGCGTTTGTGGTCCGATGCACCGCAATTTCGGGCCTCGATCGCCGAAATGCTGGCCAGCGGGATGCCGCCGGTGCTGCACCTTGTCGCCTTTCGACGGCGCGAGGACGCGGCGGGTGCCAGCATGGGGACGCGCGGGCTGGCGCTGTTCGCTGGGCAAGAGCTGGAGGCACGCATTCCCGGCGGCTGGACGGTGGCCGAAATGGTCCGGCGGCTGTCCCGGCTCGCGCTCGACATGATGCTCAACGGGCCGGTCCGCGAGGCACGAACGATGCGCGGGCTGGAGGCCGGCGAGTGGATCGATCTGTTGCCGTCGCCACGCGTCGGTGACCAGCGATCGACCGTGGTCGTCGAGTTCGGCCACGATCGATAGTGCCGTCCGGGTGCCGCGGCGCGGCTGGTTTCGTGCGCCGCCGCCGCAGCCGGGGTATCAGCGCCATCACCTGATCCCCATCGCCTTGCTGCGCCGGACCCAGATGGCCGCAATGTTCGATGCGTTGCAGGTCGAAGGCTTTGCTCTGGAGCATTTTCAACAAAATGGCTTGGTCCTGCCCGCCTGCGAACCCGCGGCGCTTTTGTCGGGGCATGCGCTGCACCGCGGGCCGCACCAGAGCTATAGCGACGTTGTCGCGGCGCGGGTCGAACAGATCCGCGGCCATTTCGCGTTGCACGCGTCGGTCGATTTGCAGGCCGCACGGCGGACCGCAGCGATGCGACTGCGCCTGTTGCAGGATGCGACGCGGCGTGCGCTTACCGACCGGCATGGAGCAGCGTTCTGGCTCAACCGCCGCGACCCGATGCGGCTGTTCGTCGATCGCCCCTATCTGGACGACGCGATCGCGCTGCTGTTCGGAGCACGGGACACGGCGGCCTGAAAACCAATAGCCGATCGTTACAGGACAGGCTCTATTGTACTCGCGTCACCGTCATGCCGCCAGCCGCCAGCATTGCGGGAACGCCATCCGCCCCCACCAGATGCCCCGCGCCGACCGCCATCAGCACCGTTCCGGGCTGTGCCATTCGCCGTTTTGCCCAGGCGCTCCAGCGCCGGTTGCGATCGGTGATGATCGCCCGGCGCGCCATCGGCACCGCGTCGATATCCTCGTTGATCATCGCTTCGAGTGCCGCGACGTCGCCGCGGCTCCACGCTGCGGTGAGCGCGGTGACCTCTGCCACCGCATCCTTGGCCCCCTCGGCGGCGCGCGTCAGCAGCGCGCGCTGCGTCGGCGGGTCGAGTGTTTCGAACAGCATCAACTGCGCACGGGCGGTTTCCAGCCCGGCGATCGGCTTGCCCGCGGCGCTGAAACGCTCGGTCAGCCCGGTCTCGACACCGGCGGCCGGGGACAGATCGGCCTTGCGTGCGGCGCGCTGGCCGATCAGCACCATCACCGCCCAGTCGTCAAGCGTGTCGCCGCCAAAGTCGCTGTCGCTCTCCTCGATCGCGCGGTAGTTGGCGAGTGCCTTGCCGCCGAGCCGCGCTTCGATCGCGAGCGGCGCGGCGCGCGGCGCGAGTTTCCGAAATTCCTCGCCCGCCGCCGCCAGTTGAGCGGGCGCCAATTCCATCACCAGTTCGTCGGCGGTACCGATTGCATCTGCAATCTTGCCCCCATCCCAGCTGGTCCCGCGCGGCAATGCGTGCATCGTGCCGAGCAGGTAGATGCGTGTATCGGCATCGGCGACCAGCCACATCGCCGGGCGCGCCTCGATCGTCGGTTCGGCGGTGCCGCAGGCCGCGAGCAGAAACGGCAAAAGGGCCGCCGCAAAGCGGCGACCCCAATGTCGGACAAGATGCGTATCCGCCGTCAATATTGGACCCGCTCGGCAGTCAGTCCGCGCGCCTTCAGATAATCCTGGACGCTCCTGTCGCCCGCCAGATGCCCGGCGCCGACCGCGATGAACACCGTGCCGGGCTTTGCCAGCCGCGTCTTGATCTGGTCGGCCCAACGCTGGTTGCGGTCGTACAGCAGCGTCGTGGCAAGTTCGGGGGTCGCGGCCAGGCTTTCGTTCATCGCGACCGCCAGCCCGTCGGGGTCGCCATTTGCCCACAGCACGACCATCTTGTCGAGCGTCGGCCCCAGCTTGTCCATATCCTTCACCACCGAATTGAGGAAGGCGACCTGCTGCGTTTCGGGCAGCTTATCGAAAAAGCCGAGCTGTTGTTCGAGCGTTTCGAGCCCCGCGATCGGCTTGCCCGCCGCCTTCGCAAATTTGGTCAGCAGCTTTTCGGCGCCCTGTTCGGGGTCATAGCCAAGCTTGGTCAGCGGCAGGATCGACAGCGTCATCGCCGGAAACCAGGGTTCGAACGCGTCGAACGCGTTCCCCGGCAACCCGACGCTGACCATCGCCGCCTGATAGGCCTTGAGCTGGTCGGGGGTCAGGCGCGCAGGGATCGTCTTGCCGGTCGTATCCATCGCCAGCGGCATCATCACCTGTCCGACCGCGGCCTGATCTTCGGGCAGGACCAGTTCCAGCATCATCTCGTCCGATTTGTCGAACGCGGTCTTCACCGCCTCGTCGAACCAGCTGAGGCCGGGTTTCAGGACATGGACGGTGCCGAACAGATAAATCGTCGTGTCGTCATCCTTGACCACCCACAGCGCCGGATCAGCGTCGGTCAGCGTCGTCGGTGCCGCTGCTGCTGCCGCGGCCGGTTCGGCGGCGCTGGCGATGTTGCTGCCGGGCAGCACCGCGCACTGGGCAAAGGGAATGACGGCGCAGGTGGCAGCGAGCGTCTTGAACCAGGTCTTCATGGGAGAAATATCCTTTCGTTATTGGCCGTTATGGCCGGAAGAGAAGGGGAAGGGGAGAGCAAATTTGGTCAGCGAAACTTGAGCCACAGATAGACGATCGCATTGGTTATGATCGTCACTGTGAATAGCAGCATAGCATCGACGGGCGGCGCCAGATCGGCGCGGGCGAGGACCCACCACATCGGCGCCGGGATGACGAAGGCATAATATCCGGCCAATCCGGCCCACAGATAGGCGCGCTGTTCATGATCGTCGATCGTGCGCTGATAGATGAACACCGCGATCGAAATGCCGACGCCCCATAGCAGCGCCAGCAGGATCGCAATCTGCGGTGACAGCGCGCTGTTGCTGAAAAACGGATCGGCGGCGATGTCCGACTGGCCGCTGCGGAGCAAGATGGCCGTCAGCAGGCCGAGCAGCGCCGATCCGGCGATGCTCGCGGTGTAGAGCCGCTTGCGCCGTGACCAGTTTTGCCAGAACGCGGGGAACCGCCGCAGGTACAGCCACATAACGCCAACGCCCGCAAGCAGGACGAGACCGCCCGCGACCAGCCCGGACGGCCCACCGCCGCCATCGGCGCGATGCGCGTCGAGATATCCGGCGACGCCGCCCATCAGGAAAACGGTGCCCAGCGTGATAACTGTCGGCCACAGCACGCCGGGGTGGCGGCGCGCGCCTTGCGGGTCATTCGCCATCGTCATGTCCTTCATGGCCATCGTCGAAAATCTCCTCGATCGGCATCGTGAACAGTCGCGCCAGCTTGAACGCGAGCGGCAGCGACGGGTCGTATTTCCCCGTCTCGATCGCGTTCACTGCCTGCCGCGACACATCGAGCCGGTCGGCCAGTTCGGCCTGGCTCCAGTTCCGCATCGCGCGCAGCACCTTCAGCTGGTTGTTCATCGTCGATCCTGTTGTCAGGCAACACTGACCGTATGTCAGGTATGCATGACTAAATGACATGATTCGCTGACTGTGTCAACAAGACCTGACATTTGCCCCGCGATGTCGCGTCACGCGGCACTTTTGCCAACATCCACGCCCGCCGCGCCTTGACCCTGCGCGCCCGCTGCGCCAAGGGCGGCAACAGTTGTTGCACCTGCGAAAGAGCGGATAGTGGCCGACGCGGCGGAGACGAAATCCTTAAGCTTTCAGGACATGATCCTGACGCTCCATAATTATTGGAGCGCGCGCGGCTGCGCGATCTTGCAGCCCTATGACATGCGGGTCGGGGCGGGGACGTTCCACCCCGCGACCACGCTGCGCAGCCTGGGCCCTGAGCCGTGGAACGTCGCCTATGTCCAGCCGAGCCGCCGGCCTACCGATGGCCGTTACGGCGAGAACCCGAACCGGTTGCAGCATTATTACCAATATCAGGTGATCCTGAAACCGTCGCCCGCCGACCTGCAGGAACAATATCTGGGTTCGCTCGCCGCGATCGGCATCGACCCGCTGCTCCACGATATCCGTTTCGTCGAGGACGACTGGGAATCGCCGACGCTCGGCGCGTGGGGCTTGGGCTGGGAAGTCTGGTGCGACGGGATGGAAGTCACCCAGTTCACTTATTTTCAGCAGATGGGCGGCTTCGACTGCAAGCCCGTCGCGGGCGAGCTCACCTATGGCCTCGAACGCCTCGCCATGTATATCCAGAACGTCGACAATGTTTATGACCTGCGCTTTTCCGACCCGGTCGGCGACGTGCCGGGGGTCAGCTATGGCGACGTGTTCCTCGAAAACGAACGCCAGTTTTCGAAATGGAATTTCGAGGTCGCCGACACCGACAGCCTGTTCGCGGGCTTCAAGGCCGCCGAGGAAGAGTGCAAGCGTGCGATCGACGCCGGGGTGCCGCTCGCGGCCTATGACCAGGCGATCGAGGCCAGCCACCTGTTCAACCTGCTCCAGGCGCGCGGCGTGATCAGCGTCCAGGAACGCGCCAATTACATGGCCCGCGTCCGCGACCTCGCAAAGGGCAGCTGCAAGGCGTGGATCGACAGTCAGTCCGAGGCTTGGACCGCAAAATATCCGGGGTGGACGCTGTGACCGATTTTCTTCTCGAACTGCGCAGCGAGGAAATTCCGGCGCGGATGCAGGCCGGTGCGCGGACCGAGCTTGAAAAGCTGTTCCGCGCGCAGCTCTCTGCCGCAGGCGTTGAAGCGGGCGAGCTGACCATCTGGTCGACACCGCGCCGCCTCGCGCTGATCGCGCGCGACCTTCCGCAAGCGACCGCGGCGGTCAGCGAAGAACTCAAAGGCCCGCGCAGCAGTGCGCCGCCACAGGCGCTCGAAGGTTTCCTGCGCAAGACCGGGCTGACGCAGGACCAGCTCGAAGACCGGGACGGCGTGTATTTCGCGGTGATCGACAAGCCCGGCCGCGCGACCGCCGACGTGCTCGCCGAGGCGGTCCCCGCGATCGTCCGCGGCTTTTCGTGGCCCAAGTCGATGCGCTGGGGCAAGGACAGCGCGAGCAGCGAAAGCCTGCGCTGGGTCCGCCCGCTGTCGGGCATCGTCGCGATCTTCGGCGAAGAGTTGATTCCGTGTGAAGTGAGTGGGATTTCCGCGGGTTATGCGACCCGCGGCCATCGCTTCCATTGCCCGGGCGAGATCACCATCGGTTCGGCTTCGGACTATGCCGAAAAGCTGCGCGCCTGCCACGTCATCGTCGACCATGAGGAGCGGCAGGCGATCATCGGCGACGGCGCCGCGAAGGCCGCCGCCGACGCCGGGCTGGCGCTCGTCGAGGATGAGGGGCTGGTGATCGAAAATGCCGGCCTCACCGAATGGCCGGTGCCGTTGCTCGGGCGCTTTGACGAAGCGTTCCTGGAGGTGCCGCCCGAAGTCATTCAGCTGACGGCGCGGGTGAACCAGAAATATTTCGTCGTGAACGGCGCCGACGGGAAGTTGGCGAACGGTTTTGTCTGCACCGCGAATATCGCAGCGCATGACGGCGGCGCGGAGATCGTCGCGGGCAACCGCAAGGTGCTGGCGGCGCGGCTGTCCGATGCGCGCTTCTTTTGGGAGCAGGACCGCAAGACCAAATTGGCAGACCATGCGAAGAAGCTGGACCGCATCACCTTCCACGAGAAGCTGGGGACGGTTGCCGACAAGGTCGAGCGCGTTGCGAAGCTGGCGCGGTGGTTGGTCGAGGAGGGCATCGTCACCGACCGCTCCCCGGCGAAGGCCGGGGTCCAGAGCGGCATAGAGCAACCGTCGGCGTCATCGAGCCCTGGACCCCGGCCTTCGCCGGGGAACAAGGAAGAACTGGCCGACCAGGCCGAACTCGCCGCGCGCCTGTGCAAAGCCGACCTCGTCACCGAAATGGTCGGCGAATTTCCCGAGCTGCAAGGCCTGATGGGCGGCTACTACGCCCGCGCCGAAGGCCTGCCTGATGCGGTCGCCGACGCGATCCGCGACCATTACAAGCCGGTCGGGCAGGGCGACGACGTGCCCACCGCGCCGGTGACGGTGGCTGTGGCTTTGGCGGATAAGCTGGATACGCTTGTCGGCTTCTTTGGAATTCATGAGCGACCTACTGGTTCGCGCGATCCTTTCGCGCTCCGGCGTGCGGCGTTGGGCGTGCTCCAGATACTTCTCCAAAACGGCATCCGCCTCGGAACGGAGGCTACGGTGATGCGGTCGGTGAAGGGATTCGTGGAGCAATGGCATTATTATGGGATGTCGGAAGAGGAATCGACAGTCGCTGATGCGCGACTGAAGGAATTCAATCTCGCCCAATTATTTGGTGACGTGTCTGACTTCTTCGCCGACCGTCTCAAGGTTCAGCAACGCGAAGCCGGCGTCCGTCACGACCTGATTGACGCCGTGTTCGCGCTCGGCGGTGAGGATGATCTGGTTCGGCTGCTCGCGCGGGTGAAGGCGTTGCAGGCGTTCATGGCGACCGAGGACGGCACAAATTTGCTCGCGGGCTACAAGCGCGCGGCGAATATCCTGAAGCAGGCGGGCGAGACGTCCCCCTCCCGCTTGCGGGAGGGGCTAGGGGAGGGCATGTCCGATGCCGCTTCCGACGAAACAGGCCCTCCCCCAACCCCTCCCGCAAGCGGGAGGGGAGAACTGGAGCCGACGGAGAGCGCTCTGTCGCTTGCGCTCGACACCGCCGAACCCGCGGCTTCCGCCGCCGTCGCCGACGAACGCTTTGGCGACGCGATGGCCGCGCTCGCGTCGCTCCGCGCGCCGATCGATGCCTTTTTCGACGGCGTAATGGTCAACGACCCTGACGAGACGGTCCGCGCCTATCGCCTTGGCCTGCTGGCGCGCTTTACTGGCGCGGTGCATGGCGTCGCCGATTTCTCGAAGATCGAGGGATAGACCATGTCCAATCTCCCGTTCGTGTCGAGCGAAGTCGAGACACCGTAAAGGAACGAACAACCGAGGGGCATCTCGACTTCGCTCGATGCGAACGGCGTAGGGGAGCCTTGGACGTGATAAAGCAAAACTGAATCGACGAAGTGCGATTGCATACCTACCCAGCCGCAACCTCCTCCCCGGGGCCGCAGGAGTAAGACATGACGAAGTTGGTGCATTTGTTCGGCGGCGACGCGACCACGCGCGAGCGGTCGAAGGAATTGCTGGGCGGCAAGGGGTCGAACCTTGCCGAAATGGCCTCGATCGGCTTGCCGGTCCCCCCGGGCTTTACGATCACCACCGACGTCTGCACCCAATATTACGCCAATGGCGAGCAATTCCCGGCGGGCCTGTTCGAAGAGGTCGCCGCGGGCATCGTGCATATCGAGGGCATCACCGGCAAGACATTCGGTGACGCCGCCGACCCGCTGCTGGTGTCGGTCCGTTCGGGCGCGCGCGTGTCGATGCCGGGAATGATGGACACCGTCCTCAACCTGGGGCTCAACGACCAGACCGTCGTCGGCCTGTCCGAAACTTCGGGCGACCCGCGCTTCGCGTGGGACAGCTATCGCCGCTTTGTCCAGATGTACGCCGACGTCGTCATGGGGCTGGACCATGCGGAGTTCGAAGAGGCGCTGGAAATCGCCAAGGAAGACCGCGGCTTTTACCTCGACACCGAAATGTCGGCCGAGGATTGGCAGGCGCTGGTCAAGGACTATCAGGCGATCGTCGAGCGCGAGACCGGCGCGCCGTTCCCGCAGGAACCCAGCGACCAGCTGTGGGGTGCGGTGGGCGCAGTATTCGCCAGCTGGGAAAGCGACCGCGCGAAAGTCTATCGCCGCCTGAACTCGATCCCCGCCGAATGGGGCACCGCGGTCAATGTTCAGGCGATGGTGTTCGGCAATATGGGCGACACGTCGGCGACCGGCGTCGCCTTTACCCGCGACCCGGCGACCGGCGAGCGCGCCTGGTACGGCGAATGGCTGATCAACGCGCAGGGTGAGGACGTCGTCGCGGGCATCCGCACCCCGCAATATCTGACCAAGGCGGCGCGCGAGCGTGCCGGGGCCAAGCCTCTGTCGATGGAAGAGGCGATGCCGGAGACGTTTGGCGAATTGGGCCGCGTGTTCGACACGCTCGAAACGCACTATCGCGACATGCAGGACATTGAGTTCACCGTCGAACGCGGGAAGCTGTGGATGCTGCAAACGCGGTCGGGCAAGCGCACCGCGAAGGCGGCGCTGAAAATCGCGGTCGATATGGCAGCCGAAGGGCTGATTACCGAAGAGGAAGCCGTGGGCCGCGTCGATCCGGGCGCGCTCGACCAGCTGCTCCACCCGACGCTCGACCCCGACGCGCCGCGCGACGTGCTGACCAAGGGGCTGCCCGCCAGCCCCGGCGCGGCGTCGGGCAAGATCATGTTTACTGCAGATAGCGCGGAAAAAGCCGCCGAAATGGGCGAAGCGGTGATCCTGGTCCGCGTCGAAACGTCGCCGGAGGACATTCACGGCATGCACGCCGCGAAGGGGATTTTGACCGCGCGCGGCGGGATGACCAGTCACGCGGCGGTGGTCGCGCGCGGCATGGGGCGCCCCTGCGTCTCGGGTGCTGGCGGGCTGTCGATCGACGGCAATGCGCGAGTGCTGCGCGTTGCGGGGCGTGAACTGCGCGAAGGCGACATCCTGACGCTCGACGGTTCGACCGGCGAAGTGATGGCGGGCGAGGTCAAGACCTTGCTCCCCGAACTGGTCGGCGATTTCGGCGTGCTGATGGGCTGGGCCGACAAGGTGCGCCGGATGAAGGTGCGCGCCAACGCCGAAACGCCGCAGGATGCGCAGGTCGCGCGCGATTTCGGTGCCGAGGGCATTGGGCTGTGCCGCACCGAACATATGTTCTTCGACGCGGCGCGGATCACCGCGGTGCGCGAGATGATATTGGCGGAGAATGAGGCGGGTCGGCGCGTCGCGCTGGCCAAGCTGCTGCCCGAGCAGCGCGGCGATTTCGCGGCGATTTTCGAGGTGATGGCAGGACTGCCGGTCACGATCCGCCTGCTCGACCCGCCGCTGCACGAGTTCCTGCCGACGCGCGAGGAAGATTTCGCCGACGTTGCCGCGGCGGCGGGCGTGGGGATCGAGGCGCTGAAGGCGCGCGCAAACGAACTGCACGAATTCAACCCGATGCTCGGCCATCGCGGGTGCCGTCTTGGGGTCACCTACCCCGAAATATATGAGATGCAGGCGCGCGCGATTTTCGAGGCGGCGTGCGACGTCGCCGCGGCCACCGGCGCCGCGCCGATTCCCGAGGTGATGATCCCACTGGTCGCGACACGCCGCGAATTCGACCTGATGAAGGCGGTCGTCGATGCGCAGGCGAAGGCGGTGTTCGCCGAAAAGGGCCGCGAGATCGCCTATCTCGTCGGCACGATGATCGAATTGCCGCGCGCCGCGCTGATGGCGGGCGAGATCGCCGAGAGCGCCGAGTTCTTCAGCTTCGGCACCAACGACCTGACCCAGACGACGATCGGGATCAGCCGCGACGACGCGGGCCGCTTCCTGACGCAATATGTCGACAAGGGCATCTTCCTGACCGACCCGTTCGTCAGCCTGGACGTCGAGGGCGTGGGGCAGCTGATCGAAATCGCGGCGGATCGCGGCCGGGCCACACGCCCCGACGTCAAGCTGGGCATTTGCGGCGAGCATGGCGGCGACGCGCCGAGCATCCATTTCTGCGAACAGACCGGCCTCGACTATGTCAGCGCCTCGCCCTACCGTGTGCCGATTGCCCGGCTGGCGGCGGCGCAGGCGGCGTTGAAACGGGGGTAATCCCCAGCTTCGTCATCCCGGCGAAGGCCGGGATCTCACCCTCGCGTCAAGACGCAACGGCGAGACCCCGGCCTTCGCCGGGGTGACGGGTGAGGGAAGGGAAAGGCGCATGAAAAGCTGGCACCGCTATGCGATCGCTCTGGTGGGCGGCCTGGCGCTCGGGCTTGGCGCCGCCTGGGCGCTGACCAATGGCGGCCTCGGCGATGGCGCGATTCGCAACGGGCCGTGGACGACCTCGCTCGGTTACGGGACCAAGGCGACCGATCCGCTGACCCGCGCGATGGTCGCACGATCGGGGCTGCTCGCGCTGCCTGCCAAGGAAACCGTCTATTGGTCGGCAAAGACGGATGCCGCTGGCGCGCCGCTCGACGGCAATTGCCGATACCGCCTTTCGGGCAAGCCGCTCGACGCGCGCTGGTGGAGCGTCACCATCTATGACGAAGCGGGCTATCTGGTCGCCAATCCGGCGAACATCTGGTCGGTCAATGGCGCCAATGTTGCGCTCGATGCCAGGGGCGAATGGCGCGTCACGATGTCGCCGACGCAGCCTGCCGAGGGCGCATGGCTGCCGGGCATCAAGGGCCAGCGCTTTCACCTGACCCTGCGGATGTATAATCCCGGGCCGGGGTTCCGCGCCGATCCGGGCAAGGCGGAGCTGCCGCAAATCGTCAAGGAGGGCTGCTGACATGCGCAACTGGCTCGGCCCGCTCGCGCTTGGTGTCATTCTGGCCGCTGCCACCGCCTGGGCGGCGATTGCATATATCCCCTACGGCCTGATGAATGTCGCGATGGATCGGTTGGGGCAGGGCGGGGTCAATCATATGTCCCATGGCAATCTGGCCACCCCGGCGCGCCAGCCAGTTGTTCGGCCCAGCCCCGATCTCGCCTATTCCAGTTGCCCCTATGACCTGGCGGCGGGGCCGCTGGCGATCGACGTCACCCCGGTTCCGGGTCGCTACAGCTCGCTCAGCGTCTTCGACGCGGCGACCGACGTGATTTTTGTCCGCAACGATGTCGAGGCGGGGAGCAAGCCGTTCCGAATCATCCTCGCGCGCGACGGGCAGGCTGTTCCCGCGGGCACCGAGATTGTCCGCACGAACCATGATCGCGGTATCGCGCTGATCCGTTTGCTTTTGAAAGACCCCAAGGAAATCGGCGGCCTGAACGCGGTGCGCCGACAATCGTCCTGCGCGACGGTCACAAAGCTGAAATAGGGGGTTGCGCCCCCGCGCGGTGCCCCTTAAAGGCGCCTCTCCACGCACCCGTAGCTCAGCTGGATAGAGCACCAGACTACGAATCTGGGGGTCGGGCGTTCGAATCGCTCCGGGTGCACCATTTCCCTAAATCGCAGGTTTTTGGGCGCATTGGCGCCGTCGGCGCATAGCTATGCGCTGTTGCATCGCCGCGGGCCATGCGACATTCCCGTTACCGCCAAGCCGTAAGCGATCGGCGCGAGGGAGAGACATGAGCGAACGCATCGTCACAGTCGATATTGGCGGCACCCATGCGCGCTTTGCGATGGCCGAGATTGCGGACGGCCGCGTACTGTCGTTGGGCGAAGCAGTGACGCTGCACACCAAGGATCATGCGAGCTTTCAGACTGCCTGGGAGGATTTCGCGGCGCGGCAGGGCGGGCTGCCGCGCGGGGTGGCGATCGCGATCGCCGGTCCGACGCGCGGCGAGATCATCCGCTTCACCAATAATCCGTGGATCATCCGGCCGGCATTGATCGGCGAGAAGCTGGGCGTCGATCGCCATGTGCTGGTCAATGATTTCGAGGCGGTCGGGCATGCGGTGGCGCAGGCCGACGCCAGCTATTTCGAGCGGCTGACCGGGCCCGACGAACCGCTTCCGGTAACCGGCACGATCAGCGTTATCGGCCCCGGCACTGGGCTGGGCGTTGCGCATATCTGGCGCGACGGCTGCGATTATCGCGTTCAGGCGACCGAGGGCGGGCATATCGATTTCGCGCCGCTCGACAGCATCGAGGATGCGATCCTGGCGCGGCTGCGCAAACGGCACCGCCGGGTATCGATCGAACGGATCGTCTCGGGCCCGGGGATCGTCGATATTTACGAAACGCTGGCGGGGCTCGAAGGCCGTGCGGTGACCCCGCTCGACGACAAGGCGATCTGGACCGCGGCGCTCGGCGGGCAGGACAGCCTGGCGGCGGCGGCGGTCGACCGCTTCTGCCTGTCGCTAGGCAGCGTCGCGGGCGACCTGGCATTGGCGCAAGGGGCGAGCGGGGTCGTCATCGCCGGCGGCCTGGGCCTGCGCATCCGTGACAGTTTGGTGCGTTCGGGCTTTCCCGAACGCTTTATCGAAAAGGGACGGTTCGAAGGATTCATGGCGGCGCTGCCGGTGAAGCTCATCACCCACCCGCAGCCCGGCCTGTTCGGTGCCGCGGCGGCGTTCGCGCGCCAGTTCGCCTGAGATTCCGCTGGCGCTGGCCGCCGAAAATCGGCAGCTAGGACATATGTCGCAGCGCCCCGTCCTTGGCATCATCGCTTGCAACCGCACCGTCGGGGTCGAGACGGCGCAAGCGGTAATGAACCGTTATGCGACCGCGGCGATGCAATATGCCGATTGTGCGGCCCTGATCATCCCCTCGCTCCCCGATTTCATGCGCGCGGACGAGGTTGTCGGGCGGCTCGACGGGGTGCTGCTGACCGGAACCCCATCGAATGTCGAACCGGCCCGTTATGGCGATGCGGGGACGGGCGAGGGGCCGTTCGACCCCGACCGCGACCGCATGATGATTGAACTGGTCGACGCGGTGATCGCGGCCCAGCGGCCGCTGTTCGGTATCTGCCGCGGCTTTCAGGAAATCAATGTCGCGCTGGGCGGCACGCTGCGCCGCGATACGTCGGCGAACGACGAACTGCTGCACCACCACGCCCCCGATGGCGCCGATTTCGACGCGATGTTCGATCATCGTCACCCGGTCGACCTAGTCGCGGGCGGGATGCTCGCTTCGGCCTATGGCGCCGCGTCGCTGGACGTGAATTCGGTCCATTATCAAGGCGTCGGCGAACTCGCCGCGGGTTTGGCGGTCGAGGCGCGCGCGCCCGACGGGCTGGTCGAGGCCTATAGCGCCCGCCCCAACGGCGCGCCACTGCTCGCGGTGCAATGGCATCCCGAATGGGCGACCGACGAAAGCGAGGACAGCCAGACCTATTTCCGCCTATTGGGCCGCGCGCTGCGAGGCGAATTATGAACCGGCGCGTTACCCGTTATGACCGCTATCTCGCGCGGCTCTGTTTCTCGCCCTGAGCAAGGACTCCCCTCCCGCTTGCGGGAGGGGTTGGGGGTGGGGTGAGTCACAGGCGAACATCCATCCTCTCGTCCCTTGGGCGCGCTGTGCGCGTGCCCACCCCCAACCCCTCTCGCAAGCGGGAGGGGGACTTCAGGAAGACTAACATGCCCCGCAATCACGACATCGCCGAACTCAAGCGCCTCGACGTCGCGCACCATCTTCCCGCTCAGGCCGACTGGGCCGAGATCGAACGGCTCGGCGGCAGCCGCATCATCACCCATGCCGAGGGTTGCTATATCCACGACGGCGACGGCCACCGCATCCTCGACGGCATGGCGGGCCTGTGGTGCGTCAATGTCGGCTATGGCCGCGAAGAACTGGTCGAGGCGGCGGCGGCGCAGATGCGCGAGCTGCCCTTCTACAACACCTTTTTCAAGACCGCGACGCCGCCGACGGTGACGCTCGCGGCCAAGATCGCGAGCCTGACGAACAATCGCCTGCCGCATGTCTTTTTCAACGCCTCGGGCAGCGAGGCGAACGACACGGTGTTTCGCATGGTGCGCCATTATTGGAAGCTGAAGGGCGAGCCGAAGCGCACCGTCTTTATCAGCCGCTGGAATGCCTATCATGGCTCGACGGTCGCCGGGGTCTCGCTCGGCGGAATGAAGGCGATGCACGCGCAGGGCGACTTGCCAATCGCCGGGGTCGAGCATGTCCGCCAGCCCTATGCCTTTAACGAAGGGCAGGGGATGACCGAGGAGGAATTCTGCGACGCCTGTGTGCAGGCGATCGAGGACAGGATCCTGGAAGTCGGCCCCGAAAATTGCGCCGCGTTCATCGGCGAGCCCGTGCAGGGCGCGGGCGGGGTGATCATCCCGCCCAAGGGTTATTGGCCGAAGGTCGAGGCGGTCGCGCGCAAATATGGCCTGCTGATCGTCGCCGACGAGGTGATCTGCGGGTTCGGGCGTACGGGCAAGATGTGGGGCCATGAGACAATGGGCTTCACCCCCGACCTGATGCCAATGGCGAAGGGCTTGTCGTCGGGCTATTTGCCGATCTCGGCCACCGCGGTCGCGGCGCATGTCGTCGAGATACTCAAGACCGGCGGCGATTTCGTTCACGGTTTTACTTATTCGGGGCATCCGGTCGCGGCGGCGGTCGCGCTCAGGAATATCGAGATCATCGAGCGCGAGGGGCTGGTCGAGCGTACCGGCAGCGTTACCGGCCCGCATCTGGCCAAGGCACTCGCGACGCTGAACGACCATCCGCTGGTCGGTGAGACGCGCTCGATCGGATTGCTCGGCGCGGTCGAGATCGTTGCCGACAAGGCGACGCGCGCACGCTTTGGCGGGGCCGAGGGAACGGCGGGGCCGATGGCGCGCGATGCGTGCATCGCGAACGGGCTCATGGTGCGGGGCATCCGCGACAGCTTGGTGATGTGTCCGCCGCTGATCATTTCGACCGAGCAGATCGACGATATGGTTGCCATCATCCGCAAATCGCTCGATGAGGTGCTGCCTAAACTGCTGGCGCTATAACGCTTTCCTTAATTCCGTTCGTGCTGAGCTTGTCGAAGCACTATTCTTCTTTGTGACGTCAAACCAAAGAACGGCCCTTCGACAAGCTCAGGGCGAACGGTTAGGGAGGTGACCGAACATTTTAGACGAAAGACCAACACCCTATGCCCTCCGGCCTTTTTGCCCTGCTCGACGACGTCGCCACGATCGCCAAGGTGGCGGCGGCGAGCATCGATGACATCGGCGCGGCGGCGTCGAAAGCGGGGGTGAAAGCCGCGGGGGTGGTGGTCGACGACGCCGCGGTCACCCCGCGCTACGTCACCGGGTTCCAGCCGAACCGCGAACTGCCGATTATCTGGCGCATCGCCAAGGGGTCGATGTTCAACAAGCTGGTGCTGATCCTGCCCGCGCTACTGTTGCTTTCGGCGGTTGCGCAATGGGCGATCACCCCGCTGTTGATGATCGGCGGCGCGTATCTGTGCTTCGAAGGCGCCGAAAAGGTATGGCATTCGCTGCACAAGGACAAGACGCCGCTCGCCGAGGCCGCGGAAATCGTCGTCGACAAGGATCATGAAGAAACGATGGTGAAGGGAGCGATCCGCACCGACTTCATCCTGTCGGGCGAGATCATGGTGATCGCGCTCAACGAAGTGATCGACGAAGCCTTTGCGATGCGCGCCGCGACGCTGGTGGTGGTGGCGATTGCGATCACGATTGCGGTCTATGGCGCGGTCGGGCTGATCGTGAAGATGGACGACATCGGGCTGCATATGGCGAAAGCGGGCAACAGCGTCCGCCGGGCGATCGGGCGCGGTCTGGTTGCGTTCATGCCCAAGCTGCTCGGCGCGCTGGCGCTGGTCGGGACCGCGGCGATGCTATGGGTCGGCGGCCAGATCATTCTGCACGCGCTCGACGAATATCATATCGGCAACCTCGGGCACGGCCTGCACGATTTCGCCCATGCGGTGGCAGGAAATCTGCCTGCTGCGGGATTGTGGGAATGGTTGATCAATGCGGGCGGAGCCGGGATATTCGGGCTGGTGCTGGGTGGGGCGATCGTGGCCGCGCTGCATCTGGTGCCGGGGAAGAAGGCGGCGCATTAAGTTCGTCATCCCGGACTTGATCCGGGATCTCGCCGTAGCGACCTTACGGGATGTCGAGACCCCGGCCTCGCCGGGGTGACGACCAAAGAAGGTCAGCCGAGCAACACCACCGGGCTGTCCGCGCGCCAGTGCATGCTCACCCGGTCGTCCCAGGTGAAATCCTCCTGGTCGTGGCGCGACAGATTGGGGCGCGAGACGCGGATGCGCGCGCCGCCGTCCAGTTCGATTTCGAACAGGGTGATGTCGCCGAGATAGCTCATCCCTTTGATCTTGCCGCGCGCGAAATTGTAACCGTCGGGGGCGTCCTGCGCCGCGGCTTTGACGGCTTTACCCTCGCCGGGGACGTGCAGATAGATTTTCTCGGGGCGCAGCGCGATCCACACATCGGCGCCGTGCGGGCCGGTGACCCCGTGATTGAGATAGACTTTGCCGAGGCCGGGGCATTCGACCGCCGCCTTGTCGGGTTCGTCGAGGATCAGTTTGCCCTCGAAGATGTTCACCGACCCGACGAAATCGGCGACGAAACGGTTGGCGGGATATTCATAAAGGTCTGACGGGGTCGCAAGCTGTGCCACCTCGCCCTTGTTGATCACGCCGATGCGGCACGCCATCGACAGCGCCTCGTCCTGATCGTGGGTGACGGTGACAAAGGTGATGCCGACCTTTTCCTGCAATTCGCTAAGCTCGAACTGCATCTGCGCGCGGAGTTTCGCGTCGAGCGCCGAGAGCGGTTCGTCGAGCAGCAGCACCTTGGGCCGCATCACCAGACTGCGCGCGAGCGCGACGCGCTGGCGCTGGCCGCCCGACATCTGATCGGGCATGCGCTCGCCAAAACCGCCCAGCTTGACTAGGTCGAGCGCCTCGGCGACGCGGTCCCTGATCTCGCCGCCCTTCACCCCGGCAATTTTCAGGCCGTAAGCGACATTGTCGGCGACGCTCATATGCGGGAAGACGGCGTAACTCTGGAACACCATGTTCACCGGCCGCTTGTTCGGCGGAATGCCCGCCATATCTTGCCCGTCGATCAGGATTTTGCCTTCGGTCGGCAGCTCGAACCCGGCGATCATCCGCAGCAAGGTGGTCTTGCCGCAACCCGACGGGCCGAGCAGCACGAAGAATTCGCCGGCGTTAATGTCGAGGCTGACATTGTCGACCGCGGTCACCTTGCCAAAGCGTTTCGAGACATTCTGGATCTGGATGATCGGTTTGGCGGGTTCGGTCATGGTCAAGGGTTCAGCCTAACAACACCGTTCGCATCGAGCGAAGTCGAGATGCCCATCGGCCGTGCGCGCCTTCGGGGTGTCTCGACTTCGCTCGATACGAACGGAAACAGGGGGTGGTCCATCAATGCGTCTCAGCAATGGCTTTTACACCCTGAGCCTTGAGCGCGATAAAGGTCAGGATGACGGTGAGAATGATAAGCAGGGTCGACGCCGCATTGACCTCGGGGGTCACCGAGAAGCGGACCATCGAATAGACTTTCACCGGGAAGGTGATCGTGTCGGGGCCGCTGGTAAAATAGGTGATGACGAAATCGTCGAGGCTGAGCGTGAAGGACAAAAGCGCCCCCGCAACCAGCGCCGGTTTTATATGCGGGATCAGCACGTCGCGGAACACCTGACCCTCGCTGGCGCCCAGATCCTTGGCGGCTTCCTCCTGCTCGCGGTTGAAGGTCGCGAGGCGCGAACGGACGACCATCGTCACAAAGGGGAAGCAGAAGGTGATGTGCGCGATGGTGATCGCGCCCAGGTTGAATGGCCAGGCAAGGTCGGTCGGCCAGCCAACCGCCGCAAAAAACATCAGGAACGCGACGCCGAGGCAGATTTCGGGAACGATGATCGGGAGCGAGATCGTGCCGTCGATCGCGCCTTTCCACGGGAAGCGAAAGCGCCACAGCATCACCGCGGCCAGCGTCCCGAGGACCAGGCTGGCCAGCGTTGCGAGCGCGGCGATGGTCAGCGAATTGACCAGCGCCTCGACCAGCTGGTCGTTGCCCAGCGCCTTTTCATAATATTTGGTGGTGAAGCCGCGCCACACCACGTTGCGCTTGCTGTCGTTGAAGCTGAAGATCATCAGCACGACCAGCGGCGCGTAGAGAAAGACCATCACCGCGCCGACCCACAACCGCATCCACAGAGTGCGGCTATATTCGAGCGGGGCGATGGGGGGGCGGGCGAAGAGGGCCATCAGCGGACCTCTGGCACTTTTTTGCGCATCGATTGCAGCGCGATCAGGATGAACATCGCGTAGATGAGCAGGAAGGAGAGCGCGGCGCCGAAGGGCCAGTCATTGGCTTTCTTGAACTGGCGTTCGATGACGTTGGCGATCATCTGGCTGTCGGTGCCGCCCATCAGGTCAGGCGTCAGGTACGCGCCGAGCGCAGGGATCAGCGTGATCATCACCCCGGCGATGATGCCGGGCGCCGCGAGCGGCACGACAATGCGCATGATGGTGCGGAAATGCCCGGCGCCAAGGTCGAGGCTCGCCTCGATCAGGCTGCGGTCGAGCCGGTCGAGCGCGGCATAGAGCGGCAGCACCATGAAGGGCAGGTGGACATAGACCAGCCCGAACACGACCGCGAAATTGTTGAACAGCAGCTGCACCGGCTCCCACGTCGGCAGCGGTTGCAACCCGATCAGCGTCTTGATCCAGCTCGTCCCTTCCCACAGCGCGCCCATGCCCTTGTTCGCGAAACCCTGCGTGCCGAGCAGCATCATCAACGCATAGGTGCGGATGAGCAGGTTGGTCCAGAAGGGCAGCATAATGCCGAGCAGCAACCACGGCCGCCATTTCTCGCTGGCAAAGGTGATTGCCATTGCGACGGGGAATCCAATGATCAGGCAGATCAGGGTGACGAGCGCGGCGACCGCGAAGCTCTTGCCGAAAATGGTCAGGTACAGCCACTCAGTGGCGCGCTTGTAATTTTCGAGCGTGCCCGAAAACTCGATCTCGGTCAGGCCGCGGTTCTCGCCGAAGCTGTACAGCCAGACGATGGCCATCGGGACCAGGAAGAAGAGGACCACCCAGAACAGGGTTGGCAGCGACACCGCCGCGAAGGCCCGTTTGCTCGTCTTCCAGTCCTGTTCGGCCACCCCCCGATTGCCCCCTCTAAATTTCGTGTGAGCAACAATCCCCGTCATTGCGAGCGCGGCGAAGCAATCCAGGGCGGTTTACGCATGCTCTGGATTGCTTCGCTGCGCTCGCAATGACGAAGGGAAAGCGCATCCGATTACGCCGCGCGCACCCGCGTAAACGCTTCTTCGAACAGCGGCTGCAACGTCGGGTTGAACTTCGCATATTCGCATTTCGCCAGCACGTCGGCGGGCGGATAGATGACCGGGTTGTTCTTGTAACTGTCCGGCATCAGCGCCTTCGCTGCGGCATTGGGGGTCGGATAGAGGATCGTTTCGGTGATCTTCTTGCCGACTTCGCCGTCGAGCAGATAATTGATGAAGGCATGGGCGTTCTTCGGATGCGGCGCGCCCTTCGGGATGCACAGATTGTCCGAATTGAGCTGGCTGCCCTCTTTGGGAACGACAAAGTCGATGTCGTCGTCCTCGGTCATCGCCTGCGCGATGTCGCCATTATATTCCAGCACCAGATCGACATCGCCCTTCAGCAGCAAGTCCTGCCCGTCGTCGACGTGGAAGTTCTTCACATTGGGCTTCTGCTTGATCATCATCGCCTCGATCGTGGCGATGTCGGCGGGGGTCAGCGCGTTGACCGATTTGCCGAGATATTTGCCATAGAGGCGGAACATATCGCCGGCTTCCGACAACAGGGCGATGCGGCCGGCATATTCCGGGCTGTCGAACAGGATTTTCCAGCTGTCGGGCTTCGCCTTCACCTTCGACTTGCGATAGCCGATGCCGAGCGCGAGCCAGGTGTAGGGCATCGATACCTTGCGGCCCATGTCGTAATCGACGTCGATGAAGGTCGGATCGACATTCTTCATGTTCGGGATTTGGGCATGGTCGAGGGTTTCGAGCATGCCCGCCTGCGCCATGCGTTCGACAAAGTCGTTCGAGGGCACGATGACGTCGTAACCGGGGTTACCGGCCTTGAATTTCGCAAACAGCACGTCGTTGCTGTCGAACAGGTCCATCTTGACCTCGACACCGCTCGCTTCCTTGAAATCGTCGAGCGTCGTCTCGCCGATATAGGTGTCCCAGTTGTAGAAGTTGAGCTTGCCCTCTTCGCCATTGGCGAGCTTTTTGCCTTCGCCCTTGCTGCACGCCGCGAGGCCGCCGAAGCTGATACCGATGGCGGCGACGCCCATCGCCTGAAGCAGCGAGCGGCGCCCGCGGGTCTGTTTGACCAGTTCGTTGAAATCCATCGCGAGCCTCCCTGTTTGTGACGTCAAGCTGACTCAATCCAGCGCGCTTGGAAAGTAGTTTTTTGCGCTGCACCAAGATTTCGTGAAACTTTCATGCGTTGCGCAGATACCAATCATAATCGAGCGTCGGCACCACGCTGAAATAATTATCCTGTTCGACCCGTTTGACGATGCTGAACATATCGACGAAGCGGTCGCCGAGATAATCGCGCATCAGCCCGGACGCATGAAAGCGGTCGACCGCGGCGAACCAGTTCGACGGCGGTTTGTCGTCGCCGCTGCTGTCGCGCTCATACCCGTTGCCGACGACGGCGGCACCCGGGTCGGCCTTCGTCGTCATACCGTGATGCATGCCGGCGAGGACGGCCGCCACGGCGAGATAGGGGTTGGCGTCGGCGCCGCACGCGCGGTGCTCGACATGGCGGCTCGGCGGCGGGCCAGCGGGGATGCGGAACGACACGGTGCGGTTGTTGACGCCCCAGGTCGGCGCAACCGGGGCGTAGCTGTTCGCCTTGAACCGGCGATAGCTGTTGGCGTGCGGGGCAAAAAGCGCAAAGCCGTCGCCGACGGTGCCGATCATCCCGCCGATCGCGTGGCGCAGCGCCGGGGTGCCTTCGGGGTCGTCGCTGGCGAAGATGTTGGTGCCCGATCCGTCGTTGACCGAGACATGGATATGCATACCGCTGCCCGCCTGGTCGGCGAAGGGTTTGGCCATGAAGGTGGCTTCGAGGCCGTGTTGCTGCGCCACCGCCTTCACGAGCCGCTTGTACATGATTGCATCGTCGCAGGCGCGCAGCGCGTCGGGCTTGTGGCGCAGCGTCAGCTCGAACTGGCCGGGGGCGAATTCGGATATCGCGCTTTCGAGCGGAATGTCCTGCACGTCGGTGGCCGCGTACAGCGCGTCAAAGAAGGGGCGGAAATCGTCGAGCTCGCGCAGACCGTAAACCTCGACATTGCGCGGCGTGTCGCGGCTGTAGCCGGGGCGGGCGGGGCGCACCGTACCGTCGCGGGCGCGGCGCGGATCGACGAGGTAGAATTCGAGCTCGACGGCAAGCACCGGGGTCAGCCCGTCGGCGGTGAAGCGGTCGATCACGCGGCCAAGGACATGGCGCGGGTCGAGGTCGTGCGGGGTGCCGTCAAGCTCGTAGAAATCGACGAGGAACTGCGCGGCATGGTCGCCGCCCCACGGGGTGCGGACGAGCGTGCCGGGGATCGGCTTCATCGACCGATCGGCGTCGCCATCCTCCCACACCAGCCCGGTTTCGACCGTATCCTGCCCGGTGATGTCGACGACGGTGATCGATCCGGGAAACATCCGCCCGCTGTCATACACCGCCAGCACCTCATGCTGGCGCAGCCGCTTGCCGCGCGGGACGCCGCCCATGTCGGTGTAGATCATCTCGATCGAATCGACGTCGGGATTGGCTTTGAAAAAGGCCTCGGCCTCCGACCGCGGCGCCACTACGCCCGATGATTTCGACATCGCCCCTCTACTCCTTCAACGCCTTTGCGCAGTCGGCAAAAGCGCCGACGAGCCGGTCGATCTGGTCTTCGCCGGTAACCGGGCTCACCAACATCATATTGTGGAACGGCGCCAGCAAAATTCCGCGATTGGCAAGGAACAGGTGGATTGCACCTTCGAGTTCGGGGTGCATCGCCGCCGTTTCGCGGCGGGGTCGGGCAGGTGAGGAACTCGACCCGCGCGCCGACCTGGGTGACGTGCCAGTCGAGTCCGGCGGCGGCGATTTCCTGCTCCAGCCCTGCGACCAATCGGGCGGCGCCCGCCAGCATATGATCGTAAGCGGCGTGGGTGATGACGTCGGACAGCATCGCATCCATCGCCGTGATCGCCAGCGCGTTGGCCGACAGCGTCGTGCCGATACCGCTATGCCCCGCCGACCGGGCGGCGTTGAGCGCCGCCATGCGTTCGGCCACGGCGGTCGAAAAGCCATAGACCGCACAAGGCACGCCGCCGCCGATCGATTTGCCGACGACCATCAGGTCGGGCGTCGGCCCGTGCGTGACGCCATGCCCGCCATAGCCCGACGAGATGCTATGCGTCTCGTCGAACACCAGCAGCGTGCCGGTTTCATCGCAGAGCTTGCGAAGCATCGCGAGAAAGCCCGGCGCGTCGCGGACCATGCCGACATTGGTCATCACCGGCTCGGCAAGGACGCAGGCGATGTCGCCGCCGCGCAGCGCATTGGCGAGGGCAGCTTCGTCGTTGAACTCGATCACTGTCGTCGTGTCGCGCAGATCATGGACCTGCCCAACCAGGCTGGCGCGCATGACCGGCTGGTCGACCTTCAGATCGACGAAAGCATCATCGACCGCGCCGTGATAGGCGCCGTTGAAAATCAGAATTTTCGGACGCCCGCTGATCCCGCGGCACCAGCGGATGACGGCGCGATTGGCTTCGCTTGCGGTGGTCGTCACCTGCCACTGTGGTAGCCCGAACATTTCGGCGAGCTTGGCCGACAGCGCCGCGCCGCGCTCCGTCGGGAGCATATAGCTCAGCCCTTCGCCCGCCTGCCTCGCCAGCGCCGCCGCAAGAGCAGGCGGCGCGTGGCCGAACAGGCTCGCCGTGTCGCCGAGGCAGAAGTCGTCGTAGGTCTGACCGTCGATGCTGGTCAGGATTGCGTCCTTCGCCGAGGCCGCGACGATCGGCACCGGGCTCGGCCAGTCCTTCATCCAATGGAACGGCACAGACTGGAACCAGCCAGTCGCAGCCGCTTGATGCGCGAAGGCGCGCGGATTGGCGTTGCGGAAGCGTTCGGCCTCGCGGGCCGCGATGCGCGCGATGGCGGCGCCTGCAATCATCCGAGCCTGTCCTTCAACGCGTAGTAAAGCAGGCCGAGCGTCGCCAGCGGACGGCGCAGCCATTTGCCGCCGGGGAAGGGACGGCTTGGAAGGCCTGCGAGCACATCGAACCGCTCGGCGGTCCCCGCCATCGCCTCGGCAATCAATTCGCCCGCCAGCGTGGTCACCAGCGCGCCATGCCCCGAAAAGCCGTGCGCGAAAAACACGTTCCCGCGTCGCCCGATATGCGGCAACCGGTTCATCGTCACCGCGACCGCGCCGCCCCAGCCATACTCGATCTTGGCATCGGCGATTTGCGGAAACACCTGCGCCACGAAAGGCCGGACGAACGCCGCGATGTCGCGTGGCGGCGTCTGCGAATAACGCTCGCCGCCACCGAAGATCACGCGCTTGTCGGCGGAGAGGCGAAAATAGTTGAGCACGAACCTGCTGTCGGCGACCGCGGCGTCGCTGGGCAGCAGCGCGTCGGCGTTCGGCAGCGGCGCGGTCGCGATATTATAGTTCATGATCGGTACGGTGTAGCGGCCGAGATCGAATTTGCCGTCGCTTGTCCAGATATCGCTCATCCAGCTATCGGCCGCGAGGATAACATGCTTTGCCCGGATATCTCCGCCCAACGCGGAAACGACAGGCTGAACACCTTCTTCGACGCTGAACGCCCGGCAGTCCTCCAATATCGTAACGCCGGCTGCTAGCGCGGCTTTGCCGAGACCGATCGCATAGTTGATCGGGTGGAAGTGGCCACCTTGCAGGTCGTAAATTCCGCCGTGATATAATTCGCTTCCGATATGCGCCGCCATGTCCGATTTGGCGACGACATCGCTTTCATAGTCGAAACGCCGGGCCAGATATTGCGCCTCGCGCTGCATCGCGTCGAAATCGGCGGGCGTCCACGCCGCTTCGAGATGACCCGCCTTCAGGTCGCATTTGATATCATGTTTGTCGATGCGCGCTTTCACCCGATTCTGACGCCAGCATAGGTCGAAAAGTGCATCGGCGCGGTCCTTGCCGAAAGCCTCTTCCAGCTCTGAGGCGGTCCAACGAAGGCCGGGAATAAGCTGGCCGCCGTTGCGGCCGGAGGCGCCGAAAGCGATCTTTTCCTTTTCCAGCAGGATCACCGAAAAGCCGCGTTCGGCACAAGCGAGCGCGGCAGACAGGCCCGTAAACCCACCTCCGATAATCACGACATCACAATGGCGATCACCATCCAGTCGCGGCTGGACGGGCCAGCGATGCGCGCTCCCGCCATAATAGCTGTAGGTTAGCGGTTCCGACATGGCAGAGCGGCGGTCAGACCCGCATCAGCAGATGTTCGCGTTCCCAGCTCGATACGACCGACTGGTAGTTGAACAACTCATAATCCTTCACCGCGAAGAAGATTTCGAAGAAGTCGTCGCCGAGCAGGTTGCGGACCTTTTTGCATGAGCTGAACCGGTCGAGCGCTGCTTCCAATGTGCGGGGCAGGGTGCGGGCGCGGTTATAGGCGCTGCCGCTGATCGGCTTGGCGGGCACCATGCGGTCGACCATGCCGATATAGCCGCAGATCAGTGACGCGGCCATCGCCAGATAGGGATTGCTGTCGGCGCCCGGCAGGCGGTTTTCGACGCGGCGATTGTGCTTGTCCGAAATCGGCACGCGGAACCCGCACGAGCGGTTATCCTCGCCCCACTGGACGTTGATCGGCGCCGCGCTGTCGGGGCGCATACGGCGGAAGCTGTTGACGTTGGGCGCCCATAGCGGCGAGATTTGCGGCATATAGCGGACGAGTCCGGCGATATAGCTTCGGAACATCGCGCTATCGCGGCCGTTGGCGGTCGAAAACAGGTTCTTGCCCGTCACCGCGTCGACCACCGACTGGTGGATGTGCATCGCGCTGCCCGGCTGGCCCGCCATCGGGTTGGCCATGAAGGTCGCATAGACATCGTGCTTCTTTGCGACGTTGCGCACGACGCGCTTGAACAGGAACACTTCGTCGGCGAGCCGCAACGGGTCGCCATGCTCGAAATTGACCTCCAGCTGCGCGGCGCCCATTTCGTGGATCATCGTGTCGATATCGAGCCCCATCAGCTCGCAATCGTCATAGATATGATCGATGATATCCTCATATTCGTTCATCGCCTCCAGCCCGTATGGCTGGCTGGCGGACTCGCTGCGTCCCGACTGGCCGACCGGCGGGGTCAGCGGGAAATCGGGGTCGGCGTTCTGCGAGACGAGATAGAATTCCACCTCGGGCGCGATGATCGGTTTCCAGCCCTTGTCGGCGTAGAGCGCGAGAACCTTCTTCAGGATGGTGCGCGGTGCGATGTCGACCTCGGTCCCGTCGCCATTATAGGCGTCGGCGATCACGAAAGCGGTGGGCGAGGTAAAGCCCGGTGCGACGCAGATCGTGCTGGGATCGGCGATCAAAATCTTGTCGGGATCCTTGTCCCAGATGTCGTCGATGTCTTCCGGGTAATGGCCGTCGATCGTGCAGATGAACACGCTGCCCGGAATGCGCAGCGACTTGTCCTTGACAGAGGACAGGAACTTCTTGGCCGGCAGCACCTTGCCGCGCTGCACCCCGTTGATGTCGGGGACGATACATTCGACTTCGTCGATTTTATGGTCGCTGATCCATTGTTCCAGATTGACTGACATGCGCCCCCGATTGGGCCAAGGAGCTGGCCCGTTTGTGGAAGACCAGCCTATCGTAAGCTTGGACAGAGCGCCAGAGGGGGCAGCTACCCAGCCGTTTCTGGCATAAATACATGCCGGATTCGTTGCCTGCGCAAATGCCCGTTGTCATTGCCGACGAAGCGAAGCAATCTCTACACAACCGAGCTTGAAGGACGAGCTTGAAGGAGATGGCGATGCGCGGTGACAATGACCAACTGGCGTCCTTTTGGATGCCGTTCACTGCCAACAAATCCTACAAGGCGCACCCGCGCCAGCTCGTCTCGGCAAGCGGCATGCATTACCGGTCCAGCGATGGGCGCGAAATCCTCGATGGCACGTCCGGCCTGTGGTGCAGCAATGCCGGCCATTGCCGCGCCGAAATCACCGAGGCGATCGCAAAGGCCGCTGCGACGCTCGATTTCGCGCCGACCTTTCAATTGGGGCACCCGTTGCCGTTCGAACTGGCACGGCGGCTCGCGGCGCTGATGCCCGGCGGACTCGATCGAATATTTTTTACCAACAGCGGCTCCGAATCGGTTGATACGGCGCTGAAAATTGCGCTCGCGATCCAGCGCGCCAAGGGGCAGGGCACACGGACGCGGCTGATTGGGCGCGAGCGCGGTTATCACGGCACCGGTTTCGGCGGGATCAGCGTCGGCGGCCTGGTCAACAACCGCCGCGCCTTTGGCGGCGGCCTGCCCGGTGTCGATCATCTGCGCCATACGCACGACATCGCGCGCAACGCCTTTACGCGCGGATTTCCGCAACATGGCGCCGAGCTCGCCGACGATCTCCAGCGGCTGGTCGACCTGCACGGCGCCGAGACGATCGCGGCTGTGATCGTCGAGCCGATGGCGGGGTCGACCGGGGTGCTGGTGCCGCCCGTGGGCTATCTCCAGCGCCTGCGCGACATATGCGACCGGCACGGCATCATCCTGATCTTTGACGAGGTCATTACCGCATTTGGCCGTGTCGGCGGCGCGACCGCGGCGGGGCAGTGGGGGGTGACCCCCGACATCATCACAATGGCGAAGGGGCTGACCAACGCGGCGGTGCCGATGGGCGCCGTCGCGGTGCGCCGCGAACTGCACGATGCCGTAGTCGATAGCGTCGATGCGGGCATCGAGCTATTCCACGGCTACACCTATTCGGGGCACCCGCTGGCGAGCGCGGCAGGGCTCGCCACGCTGGACCTTTACGCGCGCGACGGCCTGTTCGACCGCGCGAGCGAACTCGGCAGCTATTGGGAGGATGCGGCGCACAGCCTGAACGGCAAGCGGCATGTCATCGACGTGCGCACCATCGGTCTTGTCGCGGGCATTGAACTCGAACCGCGCCCGGGCGCGCCGACGGCGCGCGCGATGGAGCTGTTTCATGCCTGTTTCGACAATGGCCTGCTCGTGCGCGCGACCGGCGACATTATCGCCCTGTCGCCGCCCCTGATCGTCGAAAAAGCGCAGATCGACGAGATGTTCGGCAAGATTGCCGATCTACTCGAAGCGGTCGATTAACGCTCCAGACCGTCGATCTGCATCGCGGCGGCTTCGGCATTCGCTTCGGCCTTCGCCGCGGTCGCAGCAACCTGACGCGCGCGCGTCGCTTCGGTCTGGACCAGACGTTCGGCCATTGTGCGCCACGCCTGTTCGGCGCGCAGATTGCGGTCGCGAACCTGCGACAAGGTGCTCGCCGCCGCGTCGACTGCACATTTATCGGCCTGGGCCTGATAGAAGTCACTGGTGTTCGACATGGCGGATATCCTTAAATCGGGGGTGAAGTGATCGGTCGGCGCGGGAGATGTCAGTCGATCATCTGGGCGATCAGACGGCGCAACTCGCGGCGCGTCAGGGTCGGCGAGCGCCGGATGGTCTTTTCGGCCGGCGCGTCGATGGCGGCAAAAGGCCGCAGGAGGGAGGGGAAAGCATTCAAAGTAAAGTTCATATTATCCTGTAATCATTTTCTGTTTTATATCGGGTGATCATCGCCGATTGCCCTTGCGCGGGCCGTTTCCGGCCGGACCGGCGCCGCGATCGCGATAGACGATGCGGCCCTTGGTCAGGTCATAGGGCGTCATTTCGACGCGGACGGCGTCGCCGACGACTGACCGGATGCGGAAACGCCGCATCCTGCCCGCCGTGTAGGCAATGATCCGATGATCATTTTCCAACGTGACGCCAAAGCGACCGTCGGGAAGAATCTCGTCGATCTGGCCGTCGAGGGTCAGTAGTTCCTCTTTGGCCAAAGGTCAGGCCGACTGGATGTTGACGGCGGCGGTCTTGCCGCGCTGGTCGGTTTCCAGGTCGTAGGAAACGCGCTGATCCTTGTTCAGCGTTGTCATCCCGGCGCGTTCGAGGGCGGTGATGTGGACGAAATTGTCGCCCGAACCGTCCTCGTTGGCGATGAAGCCATAACCTTTTTCGGTGTTGAAGAATTTTACGGTGCCGATGGGCATAGGTCGTTCCTTTCACGGGATCGGAGTTGCCACTGGCCGATGCCGGTGGCGCCAAGTTGCGTGAGGAAGGAGTTGTCCGCCATTGCGGCAAAATTCCATCGTAGGCGACGATAGCAGGCCTAAGATGGGACCTGGATGGCGAAAAGTCAAGGATCGCCAAGGATTGGCGACTTGGGAACGCGCGCAGTTAGCCGTCGGGCGCGAGCGGAAACGTCACCGAAACCCGCGTTCCCTTGCCGACTTCGCTATCGATGTCGAGCTGGCCCTGATGGCGCTCGCCGATATGTTTGACGATTGCAAGACCCAGGCCGGTGCCGCCGACCGACCGGCTGCGTGCTTCGTCGACGCGATAGAATCGTTCGGTCAGGCGCGGCAGGTGGTCGGGCGCGATGCCGTCGCCGATGTCGCTGACCGACAATCGCACGCGGCGCCCCTCGCGCACCAGCTCGACCGTTACCGGAGTTCCGGCATGGCCATATTTCATCGCGTTCGAGATGATATTATGCGCCAGCTGGCTGAGCTGCGCCTCGTCGCCGAGCAACGGCTGAGCGGCATCGCCCAGCGGCGCGACGACATCCTTCGCGCGCGTCGGCTCGCTGTCACTCAGCTGGGCAATGACGGTGCGAACGATGGCCGCCAGATCGACGGTCGCCGTCGGGCGGCGAAAGCGGTCGGCTTCGACCCGCGAAATCGACAGCAGGTCGATGACCAGTTGCTGCATCCGCCGTGCCTCGCGTTCGATGATCGAAAGGAACCGGTGCCGCGTCGGGCCGTCGGCCTCGCCGTTCATGTCTTGCAGCGTTTCGACATAGCCGAGAATCGCGGCGAGCGGCGTGCGCAGTTCGTGGCTGGCATTGGCGACGAAATCCGACCGCATCCGGTCGGCGGCGTCGATGGCGGATCGGTCGGACAGGAAGATGATATACTCGCTGCCCGACAGTGCAGCGATCCGCATCGTCCAGCGCTGGCCGGGCCGCGGGAAATCGATCAGGTTGACGGGTTCCGCCGGCGTGCCGCCTTGCATACGCGACAGCCAGTCGGTCGCGGCGGGGTGGCGGATCGCGGTCCGCACGTCGGCGCCCACGATATGCCGTCCGAGCAACCGGACAGCGGCGTCGTTGGCGATGGTGACGATATTGTCCGCGGTGCCGAGCAGCGGCTCCTTTTCCTGATCGACCCAATGCGCGAAATCGGGATGGCGGAGCAGCGACGCGGGGCCATTGTCGGTGGCCGCGGGTGCGGCGCCCGGCGTTTCGGGGCCAATGGCGGGGAGGGCGCTGAAAACGATCGCGGCGGCAACCAACCCCGCGACCGCCATGATCGCGATCGACAGCGGATCGCCGCCGGACAGCGCGGCAAAGATCGCCGCGATGGCAACCATCGTAAGGGCAATGACGAAGCTGGACAGGCGATCGAACATCGCCTGCGCGCCTCGCACGAAGCGAGGGCCGGACGCAAGGCGATTTGCGGGCGTTAACGCTCGCGGGCGGGATGTCCCAAAGCGGGAAGTGATCGGGGGGCGGCGGTGTTTTGCTTTTCCTTGGCCTCTCATTGGGTTATGCGCCGCGCATGGATAATCGCGAAATTCCGACCGAAACCCCCGTGGAAATGGGCGACGCCATTCCCTCGCGCCGCCGGATGCTGGCGTTGGGGGCCGTCGGTGTCTCTGCCGCGCTGACGATCCGTCCCGCCTTTGCGCAGACGGCGGTGTCGGTGATGAACTGCCAGATCCCGGTTCCCGGACCCGGCGGCGCCGGAAAATTTATCGATACCCAGGGCAAGCTCGTGCCTCCCGGCACCAGGGGCGCGTTTCCCGGCGCGCTGCGCCCGTTTACCGGCGAGGAAGTAAAGCGTGCGTTCCGCGGCCAGACGCTGCCCGGCACGACCTATAATCAGTCGCAGGCGTATCTGCAGTATATCCGGCGCTTGCAGGCGGGGCAGAGCGGCTTTACCTGTTTCGCGTCGATCACGACGTCGCGCTGATTTTCGCTCCTTTACTGGCGATGTCGGTTCAGCCGCGTCGCCAGCCAGAGGAGTTTTCGTGAAATTAGCTTCGCTCAAACAGGGCCGCGACGGACGTCTTGTCGTCGTTTCGGACGATCTGGCCTGGTACGCCGACGCCGGTCAGATAGCCGCGACCATGCAGGCCGCGCTCGATAATTGGGCGTATGCCGCGCCGCGTCTCGCCGCGCTGGCCGAAGACCTCAATCACGACGCAATCCCCAAGGAACGCTTTCACGAACGCGACGCCGCATCGCCGCTGCCGCGCGCCTATCAATGGGCCGATGGCAGCGCCTATGTGAACCATGTCGCGCTTGTCCGGCAGGCGCGCGGCGCCGATATGCCCGACAGCTTCTGGCACGATCCGCTGATGTACCAGGGCGGCAGCGATGCGTTTCTGGCGCCGCGCGACCCGATCCCGCTCGCCGACCCGGCGTGGGGCTGCGATATGGAGGCCGAGGTGGTCGTCGTGACGGGCGATGTCCCGGCCGGCATCGACGCGGTCGCGGCGCGCGACAAGATCCTGCTCGTCGGACTGACCAACGATGTGTCGCTGCGCGGTTTGATCCCGGGCGAACTGGCGAAAGGGTTCGGCTTTTTCCAGTCGAAGCCGTCGAGCGCGATGTCGCCGGTATTCGTCACGCCAGAGGCGCTGGGTGGCCGCTGGCGGGACGGCAAGCTGCACGGCACGCTGTGCGTGGACCTCAACGGCCAGCCGCTGGGGCGCGCCGATGCGGGCGTCGATATGACGTTCGATTTTGGCGCGCTGATCGCGCACGCCGCGAAGACGCGCGATCTGGGCGCGGGTACGATCATCGGGTCGGGCACGGTATCGAACCGCGACGCCGATGGCGGTCCGGGCAAACCGATCGCCGCAGGCGGACTTGGCTATTGCTGTCTGGCCGAAGTGCGCACGGTCGAGACGATCCTGCAGGGCGAGCCCAGGACACCCTTCATGCAACAGGGCGACACCGTCCGGATCTGGATGGACGACGAACGGCATCACAGCATCTTTGGCGCGATCGAACAGCAGGTCGCCTGAACAAAAAGGGGCGGGTTCGCACCCGCCCCTTTGTCTATTCCGCGCCGGTCGCGGTGATCAGCCGAAGCTGCCGCCCGACATCGCATCGCTGAGCGAACAGGCCGCGGGGCCAAGGATCACGACGAACAGCACCGGCAGGATGAACAGGATCAGTGGCACGGTCATGATCGCGGGCAGGCGCGCGGCCTTTTCTTCGGCGCGCATCATGCGTTCATTGCGGAACTCGGCCGACAGCACGCGGAGCGCGCTGGCGAGCGGCGTACCGTATTTTTCGGTCTGGATCATCGTCGTGACCACGCCCTTCACCGATTCCAGATTGACGCGGTAGGCGAGGTTTTCGAACGCTTGACGCCGTTCGGTCAAAAAGCCGAGTTCGATCGAGGTCAGGGCAAACTCTTCGCCCAGCTCGGGATAGGCGCGGCCCAGTTCCTTCGACACGCGCGAGAAAGCGGAGTCGACGGTCAGGCCTGCTTCGGCGCAGATGACGAGCAGGTCGAGCGCGTCGGGCAGGCCCTTGCGGATCGCATCGGTGCGCTTGGCGCGCTTGTTCTGGACGAACAGGTCGGGCGCTTTGTAGCCGAGCACGAGCGCCGCCATTGTCGCGCCCGACCGCTTGAAGGGCGTCAGGTCGGGCCACATATCCAGGCCGTAGATCAGGAAGGCGGCCAGGCCGCCGAATACGATCGGCAGGACAAGGCGGCCGAAAATGACCGCGACGGCCAGGTCCTTGGACCGGATTCCGGCCTGCGCCAGCTTTTGCTGGACTTCCTTGATCTGGCCTTCCTGCAGCACCTGGAGCTTGCCCAGGAACGTGCGCATCTTGTCGGCATGCTGGTTCTTGCGGACCAGCTTGGCGCGGCGTTTGGCGGTCGATGCGGTAATCCCCGCCTTCAACTGTTCGCGCCGTTCGTTGAGCGCCTTGACGCGCTTGGTCATCGGGTTGCGGACGGTCAGCGCGCCATAAATGGCGAACAGGACCGCGAACACACCGACCGCGGCGAGCAGGGTGCCGGCCCAGACGACATCGACGCCCATCAGCGTCGGGCCAGCCTGGCCGCCGGTGAATGTGGTGAGAAGGAGGCTGCTGTTCACTGGTCTCGCCCCTTCAGATTTCGAAGCTGATCATTTTGGCCATGATCCCGGCGCCGATGCTCATCCAGATCAGCCCGCCGATCCCGGCGACCATCAGTCGCTGTTCGTAGAAGAAGCCCTCCAGATAGGTGGGGTTCATCGACCAGACGACACCAAAGACGAAAAAGGGCAGCGCGCCGACGATATAGGCGGACGCTTTGGCTTCCGACGACATGGCGCGGATCTTCAGCTTCATCTGCGCCCGCTTGCGCAGCACATCGGACAGGTTGGCCAGCGTTTCCGCCAGGTTGCCACCGGTTTCGCGCTGGATCTGGATGGTGATACAGAAAAACTGGAACTCCGGCGTTCCCAGCATCACCGCCGATTCCTGCAACGCGGCTTCCATCGTGTTGCCGATGCGGATGCGTTCGACCACGCCCTTGAATTCTTCACCCACCGGTCCCGGCAGTTCCTGGCTCACGACCTGAAAGGTTTCGGTGACCGGCAAGCCAGACCGCAGGCCGCGGACGAGCAGGTCGATCGCGTCGGGAAAGCGGGTATTGAATTGCGCGACGCGCTTTTTGATCGCGCGGCCGACGACAAGATAGGGCAGGCCGAGGCTGAGGAACAAGCCGATCATCCCCGCCATCACGATCGGAGCGCGAACGACAAGCAAACCGCCCGTGACAACCACGAACAACGCCATCGACGCGAACATATATTGGGTCAGCGTCCATCCCTTGCCGGTGCGCCGCAGCCGTTTTTCCATCTCTTCGCGGCGCGGCATCAGGCTGGTCAGGGTCGTATTGCCCCGACCACCCGACTGGATGGTCTTGCGCATCTGCGCCGCCACCACCGCTTCGGTCGATGCGGCATGGCGATCCTTGACCATCGCCAGCCGCCGTGTCTTTGCCTTGCCGACCGACGGCCCGCCGAGCAGGATCACGAGGATGGCAAAGGCCAGGAAGGCCCCCGCGACGATAAGGATGACTGGCAGATTCATGTCGGCTGATGTCCGCTTCTATCGCTGGTGGTGGTAACGTCCCGCCGGGCGGGATGTCATGCCGCCTGTTTCGCGCCCTTTTTCGACATCAGGCCAAGCTTGCCGAGCAGCGAGCCGCCCGATTTGCCCTTTGCCGATGCTGCCTGTGCTTCTTCGGCTTCGACGTCGGCCCCATCGAGGATCAGGCGCATCAAATTGCTCCACACCTGGGCTGTCTTCGTGCCCTTGCAGATCTCGGCATAGGATTTGCCGAGCTTGGCCGACTGGCTGACCAGTTTCGGGTCGAACGGGATGACGATGTCGATCTGGCGTTCGATCGACGATTCGAATTCCTTGCGCGAAAGCTCGCCCACTGCGTTCTGGAACTTGTTGGCCACCAGAACGACGCGGGCGCCGGGAACATTTTGCTTGAACCACGACAGCAGTCGGATGGTGTCGCGCGCCGCCGCGAGTGTCACGTCGCTGACCAACAGGATCGTCCCCGCTTCCGACACCAGGTGCGGGAAGGGGATCAGAACCTGGCGCGGAATATCGACGATCGTCATCTCGAACGCGCCGCGCAGCTCTTCTTCCAGTTGGAAAAAGGCCGAGCCATCGGTCATCACCGGCTGGTGGATCGGCGCTTCGGCGGACAACAGGCTGAGCTTGTCCGACGCGCGCACCATCGCGCGTTCGATGAACAGGCCGTCGATCCGGCTGGGATTGTCGATGGCGTCGATCAGGCCGCGGCCGGGCTCGAGATCGAGCGTCAGCGCACCCGTACCGAAATGGACGTCAAGGTCGAGCAGCGCCGTCTGGCGGCCCGCCTGTTCGCTCATCGCCCAGGCGAGCGAGGTCGATACCAGCGAGGCGCCGACGCCGCCGCGCACGCCGACCACCGCCATCATGTGATGCGGCTTGTCGTCCTGCATATCGGCATGTTTCGGCGCCGTCAGCATGGCCTGCGCCATCGTAAGCGATTCGCGGACCTGTTCCAGCGACAACGGCTTGAGCAGATAGTCCTGAATGCCGCTCGACAGCAGGTCGCGGTACAGGCGCACATCGTTGACCTGCCCCGCCGCAATCACGACGGTGCCGGGTTCGCAGACTTCGGCGAGCGCGTTGATGTCGTTGATCGGGTCACCCGATTCGGACATGTCGACGAACAGGATGTTCGGGCTGGCGGACACCGACAGTGACTGCACGGCGTTGCGCAGGCCGCCCTTGTTACATTTTTCGATCGGCCAGCCCATGTCGTTGGCGGCGGCGCGGATCAGCTCCAGCGTGTCGTCGTCGCATACAAAGGCGTTGAACGGATCGCGCAATCCTGCCGATTTGAAAGGAGCGTTCACTGGCCACCTCCGCTGTTGCTGGTTGCTTCGCCGCGCAGTTCGCCGGCACCCGTCGGCGGTTTTTCACGGAACGTCTTGATCGCGCGCGTCGCCATCGACGGATCGTTGCCGGCGTTGCGCGCACCCTTGATCAGGTCATTGGGGTCGGCGACCATCGCGGCGATGTTGCTGTTGGTTGCGCAGCCATAGTTCGACGAGGTCGCGTTTGCCGGATTGATCGCCGACTTGCTGTCCCAATTGGGGCAGCCCGGAACGAACGCCGACGCGCGAGTCACGATGACGCGCAAATGGCCCTGCGGAACCGCGCCGGTCGTCACCGGCACTTCGTTGCTGATCAGCAGACCGCGCCGCTCGATCATCGATCTTACGGTTGCCTGCGCCGACGTGGCACCATAGGCCGACGGATCCTCGATCGCGATGCGATCGCCGTACCGCACGCCCATCGCGTCGAGCCAGCCCTGCAGGCGGCCTTGTTCGCTGGGCGGCAGTTCGCCGCTCGATGCGGCGACGTCGAATTGATAAATGGCATTGCGGACGACCGGCTGATGCACCGAATCGAGGCCGCGATTGCTGTAGGCGGCGCCCGAACATCCGGCGAGCGACGTGGCCAGAGCCAGGACCGTCCAAGTTGCGATTTTCTTCATCACTTTGCTCCTGAAATCCAGCGCGTCACTTGATGCTAAAGCCCGGCGACGCATCGCCGCTGCCCCGCGGTCGGTCGGCATCGCCGACGCTCGTGTCGAGCCGCGGCTTCGGCCGGTCGCCGCCGGTCACGCCGTTGTTGTCCTGATTGAGCAGCAACCGCGAAAGGTCGTTCGAATTCTGGTAAGCGTCGGTCGGCAGCTTGATGTCATTGGCCGACACCGGCTGAACCAGATAAGGCGTCACCACGATGACCAGTTCGGTCTCGCCGCGGCGGAAGCTGTCCGATTTGAATAGCATGCCGAGCAGCGGCACGTCGCCAAGGCCGGGCATCTTGTCGATCGCGCCGATCGAGCGGTTGTTCATCAGGCCGGCGATCATGAAGCTTTCGCCCGATCCCAGTTCGACCGTCGTTTCGGCGCGGCGGATCGTCAGCGCGGGGATCTGGAAACCTTCCATCTCGATCGCGCCTTCGGTCGACAGTTCCGACACTTCGGGGCGGACGCGCAGGCTGATGCGGCCGTTCGACAGCACCGTCGGCGTATAGGCCAGGCTGACGCCATATTTGCGATATTCGATCGTCGTCCCCGCAAGGTTGCCGGGGATCGGCACGGGGAATTCGCCGCCTGCCAGGAAGTCGGCGGTTTCGCCCGAAATCGCGGTCAGGTTCGGCTGCGCCAGCGTCACCACCATGCCCGACCGTTCGCCCAGATCGAGCGAGGCGATCAGGTCGAGGCCGAACAGGCGGCCAGCGCCCGCCAGGCTGTTGGTGCCCGCCTGGTTGTTGATCCCGTACGTGGTGCTGCCATCGGCATTGTAAGTGATCGTGCCGGCGTTACGGCCGCGGAACACGCTGCCCAGAAAACCGTTGCCGAGCGGGCCGTCGCGGTCGCGGGTCAGCACGTTGCCGCTGATTTCCTTGACCAGGGTGCGGTTCACTTCGGCGATGCGGACCTGAAGATTGACCTGCAGCGGCGTCGCCGTGCGCAGGCGCGACAGGACCTTGGTGGCGTCGCCGACAAAGGCCTGGACCAGACGTTCCGCTTCGGCCGCATCGTCGGGCGACTGGACCGTGCCGGTGAGCAGGACAAAGCCGTTCATCGTGTTGGCCGAAATGCTGGCGTCGGGCATCGCGAGCGACAGCATCTGGTCGATCGTTTCGATGTTGTTGCCGACGCGGGCGACGGTCGAGAACACGACGCGGCCGCTGGCATCGGTGGCGTAGATGCTGGTTTCACCCGGCTTCTTGCCAAAGATATAGAGCTGGCGACCCGACCGGACCTGGACGTCGGCGACTTCGTCATTGGCGACGAAGACGTCGGTCATCGCGGCGGGCAGGCTGATCAGGCGGCCGCGGCCGACCGACAGGTCGATGCTGCTGCTGGCGTTCTGGGTCGCTTGCGCGGCCACCGGTTGTACCGGAGCGGACACCAGCGTGGCTGCGATCAGGCCGATGGCCAGGGTGCGGGCCATCGCCGCTGCCTTGAAATTGGCTTTGCTGTTCATCTTACTTACCCCCAACCGAAACTTCGGTCACTTTGTCGCCGCGCGTGACGCGGACGACCGGGCCGCTGGATGCGGCCGACGCATAATTGCCACCCTGCGGTGCCGGGCCGTTGCTCATTTGCGGCTGCGGACGCGACCCGCCGCCGACACGGCCGCTGACCGGGATCCAGAAGCGCGATACATCGCCGCCGGTGGTCGCCGTTTTTGCCGTTACCGGACGAGCCTGAGCCTGCGCCAGCATACGGCGTTCGGCTTCGGTGCCGCCTTTGGTCGGAACATTGATTTCACCCGACGCGATCGCCGCTTCGAGTTCGCCGCTGCTTTCGGCGAGCGGGCGCAGGGCGAGGGACAATTTGCCCATGCTCTGTGCCACCGCGATGCGTTCGGCGAGATCGGGGGTGGCCTCCAGCGTCACCGAGCCAAAAGTGCGAACCGGGGTTTTGCCCGTTTCGTCCTCGGCATCGTAGCGCTGGTCGGTGGCGAGCACGCGGACGTTGCGCACGATGGTTTCGGCGGTGAAGATCTGGTCGTCGGGATAGGCGCTGCCCTCCTTGACCTCGATGGTCTGGGCGAGCAGCACGTCGACGCGGTCACCCGGGAAGACGAAGCCGGCGACGCCCTGCTCCTGGCTGACCTTGACCGTGACGGCACGCATGCCCGGGCCAAGCGCCGCGGCCAGGAAGCCGCGATCGTCGGGATGGACCAGAGCGCCCTGGGTCAGCGGCTGACCGGCGGTGATCGGATAGCGCACGACGGTGCCGACCAACGTGTTGACGTCGGTCTTTTCCTTTATGAAATACGCCTTTTCGACCAGTTCTTTCGGCCAGGGCTGGAAACGGAAGCTGTCGGGGCCGATAATCGTCCCCACCGGCAGCTGCCGCGTTGCGACCAGGATCATCGGACCGGTAATCTCCGGCGCCGCGGCGGCCCGAGCTTCCGGAGCGGACGCCCCGCGCATCATCTGGTTGACCCCGAACGCAGCGCCGATTGCAATGACCAGCGCGCCGACGATCAGCATAATCTTTCGCGTATCCATGACGATTTTTCGCCTCCTAACACCAGCCAGACACGGCGGTGTTTGCCCTCAGCTTCAACCGATAGCCTGAAACTGGTTAAGATATTGTTGGTGAAGCGCCCAAAGCCCCGCGGCCGCGATGGCCACCCCATAGGGGACCTCCACCACTTTGTCGGATCGACGCAATTTCAAATGGATGAGCATCACTGCGGACAGGATTCCGCCGCCCACGGCCATCACGGTGAGCATGGGCGCAAACAGCGGCAGCGGGATCCAGAGCATCACCGCGCCGATCATCTTCACATCGCCGCCGCCCATCGCGCCGATCGCGAACAAGCCGGCAAAGACGAGAAAGACGGCGAAGGCTGCGCCGAACTGGATCGGCATGTCGGGCCAGACGGCAAGGCCGCTGGCGATCCAGAAGGGGATGGCGAGCAGCGCCATCGCGGCGTTTAGTTCGTTGGAGATGGTTCGCGACCTGAGGTCGCTGATCGCCGCGGCGACCATCAACAGGCCAAGAACGGCCATCAGGCCAAGGGTGATTGTGCCGCTGTCCATCGGCGCCCTCCTACGCAACATGGCTTACCAAAGGGTAACCATGTCCGTGGCTATGGTCCGGGCGACGGCGTCGCTTGCATTCCCCGGGCCAATGGATATGCGGCGGGGCATGACCGACGCGCCGCCCTCTGCCACCGACGTGCTGATCGTCGGCGCGGGCATCGCCGGCGCCAGCCTGGCTGCTGCGCTGGCACCGTGGCGCCGCGTGATGCTGATCGAGGCCGAAGATACGCCGGGCTATCACGCCACCGGCCGTTCGGCGGCTTTCTGGCACGAGACCTATGGCGGTGCGCGCGTGCAGCCGCTGTCGGTGGCCTCCTTTGCGACCCTCAGCTGCCCGGAGCCCGAATTTTCGGATCATGGATTCCTGTCGCCGCGCGCCGCGCTGACGATCGGCGATCGCTCCGAAGCGGCGGCGGTCGATGCCTTTACCGCGGAGTTCATCGCCCAAGGCGTTGACGTCGTGCGCCTGGCAAGCGCCGACATTGCCGAGAGCATCCCCGGTGTCCGCGCCGAATGGAGCGAGGCCGCCTATGAGCGTGCGTGCAGTGACATCGATGTCGGCGGCCTGCACGCCGCCTATCTGCGTGCCGCACGGCGCGCCGGGGCGGTTATCGCGACGCGCGCGCCGCTGGCATCGGCGCGGTGGGTCCGCGGCGGGTGGGAGGCCGAGGTTGGCGGGCAATCGATCCGGGCCGCGGTGATCGTCAACGCTGCGGGGGCATGGGCGGACCAGGTCGCGATCGCGTGCGGCGTCGCGCCGGTCGGCATCCAACCGTATCGCCGCACCGTCATCCAGCTGCGGCTAGGCGTGCCGGTTCCCGCCGACCTGCCGCTCGTCATCCACGTCGGCGGCGAATTTTACTTCAAGGGCGAAAGCGAAGGGCGCGTCTGGCTCAGCCCGCACGACGAGACCGCGGCCGACCCGCACGATGCGGCGCCCGAAGAGATCGATGTCGCGATCGCGATCGACCGGTTGCAGGCGGTCGTCGATTGGCCGATCGCCGCGGTCGAACGCAAATGGGCGGGGCTGCGCAGCTTTGCGCCTGACCGCATCCCCGTGTTCGGCGCCGATCCGCACCAGCCCGCTTTCGTCTGGTGCGCGGGGCAGGGCGGCTTTGGCATCCAGACCGCGCCCGCGATAGCGGCGCTGCTTGCCGCCCAGTTGGGCGCGCCACCACCGGTCGGCGCGATCGCTGGCGTCGACCCTGCGCCCTTTGCCGCGGCCCGCTTTGCCTGACCCTATTCAGTGGCTTGCGCGCTGCTATCACCGGCTTAGGATGGCCGCGTCGCGCCACCCCGACGCGGCGAAGATCAGTGGAGGATGGCATGGCCCATTATTTCGAGATCAAGAAGAACAAGGCCGGCGAGTTCGTCGCTTACTTCAAATATAACAGCGAAAGCATCTTCTGGACCGAAGGCTATTCGAGCAAGGCGTCGGCAAAGAATGCGATCGCGTCGATCCTGAAAAACGGACCCGGCGCCGAAATCCGCGAAGCCGAATAACGTTGCGCGCGGGCGCCTGGCGCGCCCGCGCTATTTCCGCCGCGCGATCGCCAGCGCCGCGTCGCTCGCCAGCTGATCGGCAATTTCATTGTCGCCGTGCTCTGCGTGGCCCTTGACCCACAGCCATTCGATGTCGTGGCGTTTCGCCTCGACGATCAGGCGTTGCCACAGATCGGCGTTGGCGACGGGCTTTTTGGCCGCGGTCTTCCAGCCGTTCTTTTGCCAGCCAAAGACCCATTTGGTGATGCCGTCGCGCACATAGACGCTGTCGGTCGACAGTTCGACCTTGCAGCGCCGCTTGAGTGCCGCCAGCGCCTCGATCGCCGCCAGCAATTCCATGCGGTTGTTCGTCGTGTCGGGTTCTCCGCCCGACAGTTTTTTCACCACATCGCCCCAGCGCAGCACCGCGCCCCAGCCGCCCGGGCCGGGGTTGCCCTTGCACGCGCCGTCGGTCGCGACGATCACCGTCCGGGCTGGCGCCTCGGTCATGTGGTGGCAAACAGGCTGGCGGCGTCGTCGGCGCGGTAGCGCAGCAGGCGGGCGAGGAAGGGCGAGGGATCCTTGCGGGTGACCAGCGCGTCGGCGGGGGTGTGGACCCAATCGTGGGCTCGCGTCAGCAAGAAACGCAGCGCCGCGCCGCGCGCAAGCAGCGGCAGCGCGGCACGCTCCGCCTCGCTCAGCGCGACCTCGCGGGCGTAACCGCGCATCAGCGCCTGCGCCAACGCCGCGTCGCAGCTGCTGCCGTCGGTGGAAAAGGTCCATGCGGCGTGGGTGATCGCCAGGTCGTAGGCGCGAAAATCGCTGGCGGCGAAATAGAAATCGATCAGGCCGGTGACCCGGTCGCCGAGCATCAACACATTGTCCGGGAACAGATCGGCGTGGATGACGTGCGCGGGCAGCTCAGTCGGCCAATGCGCGTCCAGATGGGCCAGTTCGGCATCGACGATCGCCTGCAAACCGGGGCGCACTGCGTCCAGATCGCCGGTTGCCGCGGCGACGCCCCGCCAGTGACGATGCCCCATGCTGTTCGCACGCGCGCCGGAATACCCCTCAAGCGCGCGGTGCATCGCGCCGAGCGCGGCACCCGCCGCCTGACACTGCGCCGGGGTGGGGTGGGTGAGCGAGATGCCCGGCAGGAACTGGATGATGCACGCGGCGCGGCCCGAAATCTGCTGGACTGCTATGCCATCCTTGTCCCGGATCATGGCCGGGACGGGAGAGCCGCTGGCCGCCAGATGATCAAGCAATTCGACAAAGAAGGGCAAGTCGCCCTCGCTCACGCGCTTTTCATAAAGCGTCAGGATAAAGCGCCCGCCGGTGGTTTCGAGCAGGAAGTTGCTGTTCTCGACACCCTCGGCAATGCCTTTGCACGATTGCACGGTGCCGATGTCATAGCGCGCGACGAGCGCGGCCAGATCAGCGGGATCGACATGGGTATAGACCGCCATTCACGCAGCCGCCGGTTCAAGCCCGCGCGGCAGCTTGAACACCATATGCTCCTCGGCGGTCACCACGATTTCCTCGACGATCGGGCGGTGTGCCGCGACCGCGTCGATGACCTCGCGGACCAGCGTTTCCGGGGCGCTGGCGCCCGCGGTGATGCCCAGCGTCGCGATGTCGGTCAGCCAATCGGGATCGACGTCGCTGCCGCGCTGGACCAGATGGGCGGGCGTGCCCATGCGCTGGGCGACCTCGACCAGCCGCAGGCTGTTCGAACTGTTCGGCGCGCCGATGACGATCATCCGGTCGCAATCGCCGGCGATCGCCTTGACCGCGTCCTGCCGGTTCGAGGTCGCGTAACAAATATCCTCGCCGCGCGGCCCGGAAATCGAGGGGAAGCGGTGCTGGAGCGCGGCGACGATGTCGCGCGTGTCATCGACCGACAGGGTGGTCTGGGTCAGAAACGCCAGCATGTCGCTATCGGGCGGCGCCAGCGCCGCGACATCGTCGACCGATTCGACCAATGTCATCGCGCCATCGGGCAATTGGCCAAGGGTGCCGATGACTTCGGGATGCCCCGCGTGACCGATAAAGATGATGTGACGCCCCGCCTCGTGCGCGCGCTCGGCCTGGCGATGGACCTTCGACACCAGGGGGCAGGTGGCGTCGATATAGTCGAGTCCGCGCATTTCCGCCTTTGCGGGGACCGCTTTGGGGACGCCGTGGGCGCTGAACACGACGGGGACGCCGTCGGGAACCTGATCGAGCGATTCGACAAAAATCGCGCCCTGCGCCTTCAGCGTGTCGACGACATAGCGATTGTGAACGATTTCGTGCCGGACATAGACCGGCGCGCCGAACCGTTCGATCGCCAGTTCGACGATACGGATCGCGCGATCCACCCCGGCGCAAAAGCCGCGCGGCGCTGCAACCAAAACCTTGAGTTCTGCGGTTTCGCCGCCATCGGTGCGCGCTGTCGGGTGGGGAGCATTCATGATTGGGGCGCTCTAGCGCAGCATGTTGCTTCGGGTAAAGAAGTTCGTCCGTGTTGCGCCGCGTTCATCGCACCGATAAGAAGCGGCGCGCATGAAGCGGGATCAACCGTCCCGACGCACCAAAGCCTTGTTGGCACGCCTGTTTGGAAAGCCCGATTATCATGATGTCCATTTCGTTGCCGCCCCGTAAGTTTCTGGCCGTGCTCTGCGGCACAGCGGCCCTGGCGACGGCAGCGGGCTGCGCAAAGGACAATGAAATCGATGTCGCGGGCGGCGTCGGCATCACCGCGACGCGCAGCGCCTGTCCGGCAGTTGCCGTTCCGCTGCACACCGGCGACGTGACGCTGTTCGACCCCGCGACCAGCCGCGATGCGCGCGCCATCGACATCGTCGCCGCGATCACTAACGTGACGCCGCAGTGCAACGATGCCAGCGAAAAAGTCTATCAGCTCGCCACTTTCGATGTTGTTGCAACGCGCCGGGACGCCGGGCCTGCGCGCTCGGTGACCCTGCCTTATTACGGCACGGTGCTGCAGGGCGGCACCGCGGTGGTGGCCAAACGGCTGGGCAATGTCGTGGTCTCCTTCCCCCAGGGGCAGACGCGCGGCACGGGCCGGGCGCAGGCGTCGGCCTATGTCGATCGCGCGGCCGCGACGCTGCCCGCCGACATTCAGGAACGCATCACCCGCAAGCGCAAGGCGGGCGATCAGGACGCCGCGGTCGATCCGCTCAGCCAGCCCGAGGTGCGTGCCGCGGTGCAGCGCGCCAGCTTTGAACTGCTGATCGGTTTCCAGCTGACGCAGGAACAGCTCGAATATAACGTCCGACGATAAACGTCGCGGCGGCGCATCTGCGCCGTTCGCATTTATATGGCCCCGCGCGCCGACCGGGCGACGCGGGGCTTTTCGCGCCCGTCCAGCTGCGATAGGGCGCGCGCAAGACTTTCCTGATTGAAGATAGGCCCCGCCCGTGACCCTGTTCAGCCGTTTTTCCGACCATATCGGCGCCGCGCTCGATACGCTCGCCGCGAAGGGCGCCTTGCCCGTCGGGCTCGATCGCGCCGCGATCAGCGTCGAGCCGCCGCGCGATCCGGCGCATGGCGACGTCGCGACGAATGCCGCGATGGTGCTCGCCAAGCCTGCCGGGATGAATCCGCGCGCGCTTGCCGATCTGCTCGTGAACGAACTCGGCGCGCTCGATGAAGTGACCGAGGCCAGCGTTGCGGGACCGGGGTTCATCAACCTGCGTCTTGTAGACGACAGTTGGCGCGACGAACTGGCGCTGATCCATGCCGAGGCCGGCGATTATGGCCGCTCGGCGATCGGGCAGGGACGGCGCGTCAATGTCGAATATGTGTCGGCGAACCCGACCGGCCCGATGCACGTCGGCCATTGCCGCGGTGCGGTGGTCGGCGATGCGCTGGCGGCGCTGCTCGAATTTGCCGGACATGACGTCACCCGCGAATATTATGTCAACGACGCCGGGGCGCAGGTCGACGTCCTCGCGCGCTCGGTGCATCTGCGGTACCGCGAGGCGCTGGGTGAGGCCGTCGGGGCGATCCCCGAGGGGCTGTACCCGGGCGACTATCTGATCCCCGTCGCCGGCAAGCTGGCGACCGAATATGGCGACCGCTTCGTCGGCGCGCCCGATAGCGCGTGGCTCGGGCTGTTCCGCGCCGAAGCGGTCAGCGCGATGATGGACATGATCCGTGCCGACCTCGCCAAGCTTGGCATCCATCACGACCTGTTTTCATCCGAAGCCGAATTGCAGGCGGCGGGTAAGCCGGCCGACGCCGAAAAATGGCTGCGCGACCACGACCTTGTCTATGACGGCGTGCTCGAAGCGCCGAAGGGCGAAACCCCGGAGGATTGGGAGCCGGTCGAACTGCCGCTGTTCCGTTCGACCAAGTTCGGCGACGATCAGGATCGGCCGATCAAGAAATCGGACGGCAGCTGGACCTATTTCGGCGCCGATCTCGCCTATCATTTCCAGAAGGCCGAAACCGCCGACGAGCTGATCGACATCTGGGGCGCCGACCATGCGGGAACGGTCAAGCGGATCAAGGCGGCGGTCGCGGCGTTGACCGACGGCAAGAAGAAATTCGATGTCAAACTGGTGCAGATGGTCCGCCTGCTCAAAAATGGCGAACCGTTCAAAATGTCGAAGCGGGCGGGCAATTTCGTCACGCTGGCCGACATCGTCGACGAGGTGGGCAAGGACGCGGTGCGCTTCACCATGCTGACCCGCAAGGCCGACGCGCAGATGGATTTCGATTTCGCCAAGGTGGTCGAGGCATCGCGCGACAACCCGGTCTTTTATGTCCAATATGCGCACGCCCGTATCGCGTCGCTCAAACGCAAACTCGCCGAAGCGGGGGGCGCGCCCGCGGCACCGAACGCAGAACGCCTCGACGACTATGAGCTTGGCCTCGTCAAGCTGCTCGCGCAGTTCCCGCGGATCGTCGAAGCGGCGGCAGCGGCGCGCGAACCGCACCGCATCGCTTTCTACCTCGGCGACGTTGCCGCGGCGTTTCACGCGTGGTGGAACCTTGGTAACGATCGCCCCGACGCCCGTGTCATTTTGGCAAATGACCCCGAAATGACCGCGACCCGCCTTTATTTGGCCGACGGAATCGGGCAGGTTATCCGCAACGGGCTGCACCTGATGGGGGTAGAGGCGCTCGAGGAGATGAACTGATGGCCGAGGACAAGAACGCCGACCAGGGCGAAGCGGGGCTGGGGCTGGAAAGCGAAGATCGCCTGCCGTGGCTCGAGGCCGCCGACGGGGTCGAGGAAGATGGCGAGGTTTCGCCCGCGCGTCTGCTGGTGATGGTGCTGGGCGGATTGCTGCTGATCGGCACGGTGCTCGGCGGGCTGTGGTGGGTCCAGAATGGCGGCGCGCGCGGCAAGGGCGAACTGATCGCGGCGCAGGACGGCGATTACAAGGTCGCGCCGAAGAATGACGGCGCGAAAAGCTTTGAAGGCGAGGGCGATGCCAGCTTCTCGGCCAGCGAGGGAGCCGAACCCGCCGGTAAGGTCGATCCGACGCGGATGCCCGAAGAACCTGCGGTGACCCCGCAGGAGCGCGAGGCGGCAACCGCGAAGGTGGCGGCGGACAAGGCCGCGGCAGCGAAAGCCAAGGCCAAACCGGCGGTCGCCGCCGCGAAGGAACAGGCAAAACCTGCGGCGATGGCAGCGAAAGCGCCCGCCGCGGCGCCCAAGGCCGCACCGGCCGCGGCAGCGGCAGGATCGGCGATGATCCAGCTCGGCGCATTCAGCAGCGACGCGGCCGCGGCGAAGGCGTGGACGAATCTGTCGAAGCGCTTTGCCTATCTGGCCGACCTCAACAAGTCGGTGTCGCCGGCCAAAGTCGGCGATGGCACCGTCTATCGTCTGCGTGTGGCGGCGGGAACAGCGGCTAACGCCTCGACTTTGTGCGGAAAATTGCGCGTTGCGGGTGAAAATTGCGTCATCGTTCGCTGATTCGGCCCGTCTGGCCGCAGACTCCGTTGGTACAATCCCGCCGCTATGGCATGTTGCGTGCACGGGTTGCCGGGTGAGGGATCGGCGACCGATGGAGGTTGATGCACGATGATACCCGCTATTTTCGGCCTGTCGGGACTGACCCTCACCGACGACGAGCGCGCCTTCTTTCGCGACAGCGATCCCGCAGGCTACATCCTGTTCGGGCGCAATATCGAAAATCGCGAGCAGCTGCGACGCTTGACCGACGAACTGCGCGGGCTCGACGGGCGCACCAATGTGCCGATCCTGATCGATCAGGAGGGCGGCCGGGTGGCGCGGATGAAATCGCCCGAATGGCCGCCGTTCCCGAGCGGCGCGACCTTCGACGCGCTGTATGACCGCGCCCCGGCGAGCGCGATCGAGGCGGCACGGCTCAACGCGATGGCGCTGGCCGCGATGCTGGCGGAGGTCGGGATCAACGTCGATTGCCTCCCCTTGCTCGACGTTCGCCAGCCCGGTGCCAGCGACGTCATCGGCGACCGCGCGCTGGGCAGCGAACCGATGCGTGTCGCGGCGCTTGGCCGTGCGATCCTGAGCGGGCTTCAGGACGGCGGCGTCGTCGGCATCGTCAAACATATCCCCGGCCACGGCCGCGCACTGCTCGACACGCATGAAGCGTTGCCGGTGGTGACGGCGCCCGACCGTGATCTGCAGACCGATCTGGCGCCGTTCGCCGCGCTCCGTGATGCCGCGATGGCGATGACCTGTCATGTCATATTCGAAGCTTGGGATCCCGACCGGCCAGCGACCTTGTCGCCGATCATCATCGACAGCGTGATCCGCCAGCGGATCGGCTTTCACGGGCTGCTGATGTCGGACGATCTCGACATGAAGGCGTTGTCGGGCGACGTCCCGTCGCGCGCGGCCGATGCCGTTGCTGCCGGCTGCGACATCGCGCTCAATTGCTGGGGCAAGATGGACGACATGATCGGCATCGCGAACGCGCTCGACCCGATCAGCACCGTGTCGCGCGCGCGGCTGGAGGGCGCGATGGATCGCATATCGGGGGTTGGCGACGACCGCGCCTTTGCCACGCTGGTCGACCAGCGCGACGCGCTGCTCGCGGTCGCATAAGCCTGGCGATGGACGAACTGGCGCTCGATTTCGAACTCGCACCCGCGGCGCCAGAGCGCGAAGACGCGCTGCAAATTTCGCTGGAAAGCTGGGAAGGGCCGCTCGACCTGCTGCTCACGCTTGCGCGCGGCCAGAAAGTCGATCTCAAACAGATTTCGATCCTCGGTTTGGTCGAACAATATCTGGCCTTCATCGCCGAGGCACGCGAGCTGAAGCTCGAGGTTGCCGCCGATTATCTGGTGATGGCGGCGTGGCTCGCCTACCTCAAATCGGCGCTGCTGCTGCCAAAGGATCCGCTAGAAGATCCTTCGCCCGATGAACTCGCACTGCGCCTGCAATTGCGGTTGCAGCGGCTGGCGGCGATGCGCGAGGCGGCGGCGCGGCTGCTGGCGCGTGATCGCGTTGGCCGCGATGTGTTCCTGCGGAACAAGCCCGAGGGGTTGCGTGACGTCAAGCTGCGACGTTGGGACGCCAGCCTTTATGACCTGCTGGCGGCCTATGGTCAGGTCAAGCTGCGCAGCGAGCCCGTCGTCCATATGGTGTCGCGGCGCCCGGTGATCACGCTCGACGCCGCGCTTCATCATTTGCAGCGGATGATCGGGGTCAAGCTCGACTGGGCCGAACTCGCCGATTTCCTGCCGCCCGACTATGATGGTCCGCTGCGCCGCTCGGCGATCGCGTCGAGCTTTGTCGCGGCGCTTGAACTCGCGCGGCAGGGGCGCATCGACCTGAAGCAAGCGGGCGCGTTTGAACCGCTCTATCTGAAAGCCGCTGCGATGGGACAAGCCGCCACATGAACCCGATCGACGACCGCGAACGCGCCATCGAAGCGATGCTGTTTGCCAGCGACGAACCACTCGACCCGCGGCAGATCGTCGCGCGGCTCGGCGGCGACTGGAGCATCGGTGACGTGCGCGCCTTCGTTCAGGCAATCGCCGCGCGCCATGCGGGCAGCGGCATCGAACTGGTCGAACGCGGCGGCCATTGGCATTTCCAGACCCCCGCCGACCTGGCGCACCTGCTTCGCCGCGAGCGCGACGATCCACGCAAGCTGTCGCGCGCCGCCGCCGAAGTGCTGGCGATCATTGCCTATCACGAGCCGGTCAGCCGCGCCGAGATCGAGGCGATCCGCGGGGTTCAGACGTCGAAGGGGACGCTCGACGTGCTGATGGAGGCCGAATGGATCGCCCCCGCGGGACGCCGCGAGGTGCCGGGGCGGCCCTTGATCTACAAGACGACCGACGCATTTTTGCAGCATTTCGGACTTAGCAGCCGCAGGGATTTGCCGGGCATCGACGATCTGCGCGCGGCGGGCCTGCTCGATCCGGTCGATCTCGCTTTTGACGATGCGATGGGCGAGCTGGACCTAGTAAAAGACGGCGAAGAGGCCTAGATGGGCCTCTCAAGGAGAATTTAGATGGGTAGCTTCAGCATCTGGCATTGGCTGATCGTCGGCATCCTCGTCCTGTTGCTGTTCGGCAAGGGCCGGTTTTCCGACATGATGGGCGATGTCGCCAAGGGAATCAAAAGCTTCAAGAAGGGCATGGCCGAAGACGACACGCCGCCTGCTGCGCCCAAGCATATCGAGGGCCAGCGCGCCCCCGACGGCGCCCCGATGCCGACGCCGACCGCCGAGCACGACAAGCTCTGATCCTGTCCGGCGCGCGGGGGAAGTTTTAGGTCATGTTCGACGTCGCGCCCACCGAGCTGCTGCTCGTTATCGTGGTGGCCCTGGTGGTCATCGGGCCCAAGGATTTGCCAAAGGCGATGCGCTTCGTCGGCAAATGGATGGGCAAGGCGCGCGGCATGGCGCGCCATTTCCGGTCGGGACTCGACACGATGATGCGCGAGGCCGAGCTGGAAGAGCTGGAAAAACAGTGGCGCGCGCAGAATGACGCGATCATGCGCGAATTCCCGCGCGTCGACGACATCAACGCACCCGCGCCCGCGCTCACCGCAGCGCCCGCATCCGGCGCGCCTGCCGAAGCAAGCGAGTCGGACGCCGATCAGGCCGCGGCAGCGACGCCGCCCGAAACCCATGCCGTGCCACCGCGCGACGGCCCGCTGCCATGACCGCAGAAACCCCGATCACCGCCAGCGAGGATGACGGCGCGGGCGGCAAGATGCCGTTGCTCGACCATCTGATCGAACTGCGCTCGCGGTTGCTCAAATCGCTGGTTGCGATCGGGCTCGCCTTCGGTGTGTGCCTCTATTATGCCGAACCGATTTTCAGTGTCCTGGTCCAGCCGCTGGTTGCGGCGGGACAGGGCAAGATCATTTACACCCAGCTGTTCGAGGCGTTTTTCGTCCAGATCAAGGTCGCATTGTTCGCGTCGATGATGATCGCGTTCCCGGTGATCGCGAACCAGCTGTGGAAATTCGTCGCACCCGGCCTGTATCGCAAGGAAAAGCGGGCACTGCTGCCGTTCATCCTGGCGACCCCTATCCTGTTCACAGCGGGGGCGTGCCTCGCCTATTTCGTTACCATACCTGTCGCGCTGAAATTCCTGCTCGGCTTTCAGGGTGATATGGGCGGTATCGAGCAGGAGGCGCTGCCGTCGGTCGCCAATTACCTCAGCTTCATCATGCAGTTCATCATGGCCTTCGGTATCTGTTTCCTGCTGCCGATTTTGCTGATGCTGCTGGAACGGTCGGGCATCGTCACGCGCGATCAGCTGGTCGGGGCGCGGCGATACATGATTGTTGCGGCTTTCGCGATCGCCGCGGTCGCGACGCCGCCCGACATCCTCAGCCAGTTCCTGCTCGCGATCCCGCTGATCCTGCTTTACGAGCTGTCGCTGTTCGCAATCTGGTTTACCCAGCGCCGACGCAAAACAGGCGCCGAAGAGGCGCCTGTCGAGCCTCTCGAAGAGGCTTAGGGTAAGTGATCTAAGACCCGATCAGTCGATGGCGTCGCTGCCAGCCTGACCAACCGATTCGATGTCGCGGCCTGCACCCTTCACGGTGTTGCAGCCGGTGACGACAACGCTTGCCAAAATGGCGAGAATGATAGCGCGGAAACTCGTCATTTTTTCAAACCTCTCTGAACTGGGTGCAAAATGGCCCGGCGCGCTTCGAGGGGGGGGGGAGGGAATGCGGGCCGGGCCAATGTTGCTGAGCAGCGCTGCGGGGGGGCGATGATCGCTGCTCGAATGGGAAACGAGCCAAATGTCGGATAGGTTCCCGAAAAAAATGAGGGCACTTAAATTATTTTTCGATTTTTTGCGGGCGATAAAATCGACTTTCGATTCCAGTGCCTTGACTACCCCAGCGTGGTCAGGCCGCTGAGCACGGCGAGGCCGAGGAAGGCCAGAAAGCCCATGGAATCGGTGGTCATGGTGACAAAAATCGAACTCGCGACCGCCGGATCCTGGTCGAGCCGGTCGAGCAGCAGCGGGATTGCGACCCCGGCGACGCCCGCGACAAAGATGTTTACGACCATCGCCGCGGCGATCACGGCGCCGAGCTGCGGGTTGGCGAACCACAGCGCGGTGGCGCAGCCGGCGATCATCGCGATCGTGCCGCCGTTGAGCAGGGCGATCTTCATTTCGCGCCAGATTGCGCGCCAGCTGTTCGAATCGGTGAGCTGGTTCATCGCGAGCGCGCGCACGGTCACCGCCAGCGTCTGCGTCCCTGCGTTGCCGCCGACCCCGGCGACGATCGGCATCAGCGCGGCGAGCGCGACCATCTGTTCGATCGCGCCACCGAAAAAGCCGACGATCGACGACGCGAGCAGCGCGGTGCCAAGGTTGGCGACCAGCCAGCGCACGCGCGCGCTGTATGTTTCGCGGATCGGTTCGTTGATGTCGCCGTCGCCGGCACCCGACAGGCGCAAGATGTCCTCGCCTGCCTCTTCCTGAATGATATGCACGACGTCGTCGACGGTGATCATCCCGACCAGCCGCCCCGCCTTGTCGACGACCGCGGCCGAGATCAGCGCATATTTCTGAAAGCGCAGCGCGACCTCTTCCTGGTCCATGTCGACCGGGATCAACGTCTGCTCGCGCTTCATCACGTCGCTGATCGCGATGTCGCGCGGGGTGCGCAAAATCCAGCTCAGCTGACAGGTGCCGACCGGGCGATGCATCGGATCGACGATGAAGATTTCCCAGAAATCGCTGGTCAGGTCGGTATCTTCGCGCAGCCGGTCGATGACGTCGCCGACGGTCACATGCTCGGCGACCGCGACCAGGTCGCGCTGCATCAGGCGCCCTGCGGATTCCTCCGGGAACGACAGCGCATCCTCGATCGCAGCACGATCTTCGGGCTCCATCGCGTCGAGCACTGCCTGCTGCTCGTCAGCCTCCATATCCTCGATGATCGCGACGGCGTCGTCGGTATCGAGTTCGGACGCCAGCTCGGCGACCTGTTCGGGCGCGAGCAGATCGATCAGCTCCTCGCGCACATAGTCGTTCATTTCCGCCAGCACGTCGGCGGACAGCATATCGCCCAGCACCGCGGCCAGCATCGGGCGTTCGTCGCTGCGCGCCAGTTCGAACAGGTCGGCGATGTCGGCGGGGTGCAGGCGGCCGATGCGCTCGCGCGCCGCTTCGCTTTCGCCTGCCTCGGCCAGTTCGATGACGTCGCGGACGAATTCGGGCTTCAGCCGGTCGTCTTCGTCGAGTTCGGTTTCGGCCTCGCGCGCTGCGGCGTCGCGGTCGCGATCGTCGGTGATGGCGACATCCTCGGCGGACCGGGAATCTTCGCGGTTGTCCATCGCGCGGTCCTCCCTGTCAGAGCCGGCGGATGGCCGGCGGGCCGTGCCCTCCCCCTAGTCCGGGCGCCGTCATATGGCAACGCCGACGGAAGCGGCGGGGCAATTAATGCGTGGCTTTGGTGGCGCGCCTCGCTATGGCACCGCCAATATTTCTGACAGGAGCCGATCATGACCGACCAGACTCTCACCCTTTCGCTGTCGACCGGCGATGTTGTCATCCGCCTGCGCCCCGATCTGGCGCCGCTGCACGTCGAGCGGATCACCCAGCTTGCCAGCGAAGGCTTTTACGACGGCGTCGTGTTCCACCGCGTGATCCCGGGCTTCATGGCGCAGGGTGGCGACCCGACCGGCACCGGGATGGGCGGCAGCCCGCTGCCCGACCTGCCGCAGGAATTTAACAGCCAGCCGCACGTCCGCGGGGTCTGCTCGATGGCGCGGGCGCAGAATCCGAACAGCGCGAACAGCCAGTTCTTCATCTGTTTCGACGACGCCCGCTTCCTCGACAACCAGTACACCGCCTGGGGCGAAGTGATCGAAGGCATGGAAAATGTCGACGCGCTGCCCAAGGGCGAGCCACCGCGCGAGCCGGGCAAGATTGTCAAAGCGACGGTCGGCTGATTTTTGGCGTCGCCCCCGCGAAGGCGGGGGCGACTGCTATCAATCCCCGATAAACCCATTCAGCCGCTCACAGGCCGCGATCCAGTCCGCCTTGAATTCCTGCACGACCTGACCGGCGCCCATCGCCTCATTCATCAGTCCGACGCCTTGGCCGACCCAATAGGTCGCGAGCGCCTTCGCGCCCTCATGGCCGCCTTCGGACAATTTATCGACCTGGCGCAGCGCCGGTTCGCTGACCAGCGACTGCAACGGCATCGGCAGTGGTTTGGGGGCACCTTCGGCCTCCCACGCGTCGGTCCAGGGCGAACGGAGCTGGCGCGACGGTTTGCCTGTGCGGCTTTTCGAGCGCACGGTATCTCGTGATGATGCGAGCAGCATCTTTTCCTTCACCACCGGGTTGGTTTCGGCCTCGGCGGTGGTCAGCCACACCGATCCGGTCCACGCTCCATGCGCGCCCATCGCCATCGCCGCCGCCATCTGGCGCCCGGTGACAATGCCGCCCGCGGCAAGGATGGGTGTGTTGGCGCCGACCGCTTCGACCGCCGCCGCAACCTCGGGCACCAGCACCATCGTCGCGACCTCGCCGCAATGCCCACCCGCTTCGCCGCCCGCGACGACGAGGATGTCCACCCCGGCGCGGACCTGCGCCAGCGCATGGTCGCGCGTTCCGACCAGCGCGGCTACGGGGACATTGTGGCGCTTGCCGAGTTCGAGCATCAACGGCGGCGGGACGCCGAGCGCGTTGGCGATGAGCTTTATCGGGTGGCGGAAGGCAACTTCGAGCAATTTGGCGGCACCGTCGTCGGTCATATTCGCGCCAAGACCGCCGCCGACTGCGGGGAGCGCGAGGTTGCCGTCATCGACGCCATGCTTGCCGAGCAGGTCGGCGACGAACGCCTTGTGTTCAGCAGGGATGGGCGGCAGTGCGCTCTGGCTCTCGCCCTTGCCGGCAAAGCTGTTCGGGACGATCAGGTCGACGCCATAGGGTTTTCCGCCGATATGCGCGTCGATCCACGCCAGCTCTTCCTCCAGCCGTTCGGGCGGCAGCGAGGCGGCGCCGAAGACGCCCATGCCGCCCGCTTTCGACACTGCGACGACAACGTCGCGGCAGTGCGAGAAGGCGAGGAGGGGGAATTCGATGTCGAGCATCGCGCAGATGGGGGATTGCATTGGGCCTCTCCGATGTTGGCTATGTTGCCACGTAGCGTGCATGTCAGCGTTAGTTTACGTAAACGTCAAGTTGATTTGCTCGGGCCGCGCATTATCGCGAGGACATGACCCAATTTTCCCTGCCCGATTTCGACCTCGATGCCTTTGTCCGCGCCACGCTCGCCGAGGATCTGGGCGCGGGGGGCGACATTACGTCGATGGCGGTGATTCCCGCCGACGCGCGGTTCGGCGGGGTGATGGACAGCCGCGATGCGATCATCGTCGCCGGGCTGCCGATCGCCGAAGCTTTCTTTCGCGCTCTCGATCCGGGGATGGACATCGAAATCCTGGCCACCGAAGGCGCCGAAGTGGCCGCGGGCAGCGATCTGATGCGGCTGTCGGGCAACGCCCGCGCGATGCTGACCGCCGAACGCTCGGCGCTCAACACCGTGCAGCATCTGTCGGGCATCGCGACGATGACGCGCCAATATGTCGATGCACTGGCAGGAACCGGCGCGACGCTGCTCGACACGCGCAAGACGATCCCCGGGCTGCGGGTGCTGGAAAAATATGCGACGCGGATGGGCGGCGCTTCCAACCACCGGATGGGATTGTGGGACGCGGCGATGATCAAGGACAATCATGTCGCGGTCGCCGGATCGGTCGAGGAAGCGGTGCGCCGGGCGGTTGCGGCGGGGATCGAGCGGATCATCGTCGAGGTCGACCGGGTGGCGCAGGTCGAACCGGCGCTCGTGGCGGGGGCGACGCATCTATTGCTCGACAATATGACGTTGGATGAGCTGCGCGAATGTGTGGCGATCGTGGATGGCAAGGTGCCGACGGAGGCGTCGGGCGGGGTGCGGCTCGACACGATCGCCGCGATCGGCGCGACGGGAGTGACCTATGTGTCGGTCGGGCGGCTGACTCAGTCGGCCCCGGCGGCGGATGTCGGGCTTGATTTTGCGTTGGTCTGAATATTCCAACGTCGCCCCCGCGAAGGCGGGGGCCGCTGTCGTTTTATACCGCGACGCAGGAAAAGGCCGCCAGCGGCCCTCGCCTTCGCGTGGGCGACGGTTGGGGCGCGCCATCTTGCTCTTGCTGCTCCTCGCACCCACCGCGGCGCAAGCCCAGGCACTGGCCTGCCGAATCCCCGATCGCATCCCGGTCCCGCGGCTCGAACAGCCGCGCCGCGGCGAGCCAGTGCGCAAGCCACCGATCACTGGCTATCTGCTGGCCATGAGCTGGTCGCCGCAGCATTGCGCCAATGTCCGAAACCCGCGCGACGCGCGCGACCGGCTCCAGTGCGCGGGCGACAATGGCCGCTTTGGCTGGGTGCTCCACGGGCTGTGGCCCGAAACCGACAGTCGCGACTATCCACAATGGTGTCGCCCGGCCCGGATCGTGCCGCAACCGGTGCTGCGCGAACATCTGTGCATGACGCCGTCGGCACAGTTGCTCCAGCATGAATGGGCCAAGCATGGCACGTGCATGAGCCCGCATCCCGCCGCCTATTTCCGCTCGGCGGCGATCCTGTTCCGCTCGGTGCACTTTCCCGACATGGCGGTGCTGGCGACGCGTCAGCAAACGGCGGGCAGCATCCGCCGCGCGTTTGTCGCCGCCAATTCGGGCGTGACCGCGCCGATGATCGCGGTGACGACCGATGGGCAGGGTTGGCTGAAAGAGGTGCGACTGTGCCTCGGCCCGCGGATGCGGCCGCAGCGGTGCAAGCCGTTTCAGGTCGGCGCGCGCGACGCGCAGACGGTGCGGGTCCGACCTATCCCAAAGGATTAGCCGCTGTGCCGCTTTGACACGCCGAATCTGTTAACGATCTTTTAACCTTACCAAATCGTTAAGACCGGCATAGCTTGCCGGTATGGACTCGGATCACATCGATATTCGCCGCCGTATTCAGGCCCATAGCGCCCGCCAGCTGACGATCGCGCGGCTGAGCGCGCCCGCCGACTGGCAGGGCGAACTGCGCACCGCGCTGGCGACGCACCGCGAGCCGGTGACGATTTTTGCAGGCAGCGACCTGCGGCTGTTTTTGCAGAGCTTCGCGGTGTTTTTTACCGCGACGATGATGTTTTTGATCTGACAACGGCTAACGACCGGAAGTTGACGTTCCGGATCCTGTAACTTCGTCATTCCCGCGAAAGCGGGAACCTAGGGTGGGGTTAGCCTACGCACGCTCTGGGTCCCCGCTTTCGCGGGGATGACGAATTTGGAGAATGGCAGCCCACCACCCCAAATACCACGGTGGACTCAAGCCTCGGTCAGATCCAGCAGCGTTCGCGCGTCGAGGCCGATGCGGCGCATCTGGTCGGCGACCGGCGGCCAGACATTGGCCAGAAAATCCTCGCGCATCAGGGTGCGGAGGCGTTCGGTCGCGCCCGCGGCGACGAACATGCCGACGCCGCGCTTGACCGTTACCAGCCCTTCGTCCTGAAAGGTCTGATACGCCTTGGCCACGGTGAGCGGGTTGGCGCCCTCCTCAGCGGCCAGCGAGCGGACCGACGGGAGCATGTCGCCATCGCGGAAACTGCCATCGAGGATCGCGTTGGCGATGACGTCGCGCAGACGCTGATATACGGGTTTGGACTGATCGAGCATGCCGCCTTAATGCCATAAGACAGCAGCACAGTCAAATACCGGTTATTACAAAAGGGCGGCGCACGGCGTAACTAAATTTCCCAAGCCCGAACAACATCATCATATTCGGGGCGTGGCCGCTCGTCGAGGTCGCGGGCGGGTGAGCCGATGAAGAAATAGCCGACGATCGTGTCACCATCGCCCGCGCCGAATGCCGCGGCAACGTGCGGGCTGTACGCAGCCCAGCCGGTAAGCCAGCTGCCGACGAAGCCGTGGGCGTGCGCGGCGTGGAGGAGGTTCATGCCGACCGCGCCCGCCGACATCTGCTGTTCCCACACCGGGATCTTGGCGCCGGCGACCGGTGTCGACAGCAGCACGAGCAGGCTGGGCGCCTGATGCGCGAACTGGTCGAGCGCCGACAGGTCGAGCCCAGCGGCGCCGGGATTTTCCGTGACCCATGCGGTTTTGAGCAGAGCCGCGAGCGCGTCGCGCTGGTCGGCACCAACGGTGACGATGCGCCAGGGGGCGAGCTTGCCATGATCGGGTGTGCGGAGCGCCAGTGCGATGATCTCGCGCAGCGTCGCATCATCGGGTCCGGGGGCGACCATATCGCGCGCCTTGCCCGAACGGCGGGTGGCGAGGTGGGTGCGGAGCGACGAGGTGTCATTGAACATGGCGTTCCTGTGGCCTTTTCCGGAGCGCCGCGCAAGTGTTGCGAACCGTTCGCAATACAAACTGGCCCAACCGAACCGGTTTCACGCGCAATTAGATTCTTCCCTTACGCAATTTTCGCGTTAGGTTGCCGCATAACCGGGCCGCATCGACGGCACCCAAGCCAACAATATCCAGGGAAAAGTCGCACATGACCAAAGCCTATGCCCAACCGGGAGACGCCGCAGGAACCTTCCTCGGCCATCCCAAGGGCCTGTTCGTCCTGTTTTTCGCCGAGATGTGGGAGCGCTTTTCCTACTACGGGATGCGCGCGCTCCTCATTTTCTACCTGACCAAGCACTGGCTGTTTTCGGACGGGGAATCGGGCGTCATCTATGGTGCCTATACCGCGCTCGTTTATATTACCCCGGTGCTCGGCGGGTATCTGGCGGACAAGTGGCTGGGGCAGCGAAAGGCGGTGCTATACGGCGCGGTGCTGCTGACCTTCGGTCATTTCATCATGGGGTTCGAGGGTGACGGCGGGCAGGATCCCGCCAGCCTGAACATCTTCTGGCTGGCGCTGGCGTTCATCATCGTCGGCTCGGGCTTTCTGAAAGCCAATATCTCGGTGATCGTCGGCCAGCTTTATCCGCGCACCGACGTGCGCCGCGACGGCGCCTACACGATCTTCTACATGGGGATTAACCTTGGCGCGTTCTTGGGTTCGCTGCTTTGCGGTTATCTGGGTGAAACCTATGGCTGGTCCTATGGCTTCGGCGCTGCCGGTTTCGGGATGCTGCTCGGCCTGATCGTCTTCATCTGGGGCAAGCCGCTGCTGCTCGGCCGCGGCGAAGCGCCCGATCCGGCCAAGCTGGCGGCGCCCGTGATGGGCATCAAGCTGGAGTGGTTGCTCTATCTCGTCGGCCTGATCGCGGTTGGCGTGTGCTGGTGGATGGTGCAGAATCAGGCGATCGTCGGCACGCTGCTCGGCCTCGCCGGGGCTGTTCTGGTCGCCTATGTCATTTTCACGGCGGTCGTGAAACTGCCGCGCGAAGACCGCGACCGTATCTTTGCCGCGATGTTCCTGATCCTGGGGTCGATCCTGTTCTGGGCCCTGTTCGAACAGGCGGGTTCGTCGCTGAACCTGTTCACCGACCGCTATGTCGATCGCGCCGGGGTTCCGGCATCGGTGTTTCAGTCGCTCAACGCCGGTTATATCGTGCTGCTGGCGCCGCTGTTCGCCGCGCTATGGACATGGCTTGGCCGCCGCAACCTGGAGCCCTCGGCGCCGGCAAAATTCGGTCTGGCGATGCTCCAGCTCGGGCTTGGCTTCCTCGTCCTGAAATGGGGTGCCGAAGCCGTCGGCATGGGCGTCGCGACGCCGGTGCTGTTCATCTTCCTGATCTATCTGCTGCACACGACCGGCGAGCTTTGCCTGTCGCCGGTGGGCCTCAGCGCGATGAACCGGCTATCGCCCGCCCATATGGCGTCGCTGATCATGGGCACCTGGTTCTTTGCATCGGCCACCGGCAATTTCGCCGCGGGCCTGATCGCGTCGGCCACCGGATCGGAAAAGGCGAGCGGAGAGGGCGCTGGGAAGGCGCTGGTGCTCGACGTCTATCAGACCATCGGTTTGTGGGCGATCGGCTTTGGCGTGCTGGTGATCCTGGTGTCGCCGCTGATCAAAAAGCTGATGCACCTCGACACGCTGCGCGATGCAGATGACTTGGCTGGCCAGGGCGAACTGGGCGAACCGCAGGCCGCGGGCGTCCATCCCGAACCCAAGGGGGCATAATCCATGATCCGTGGTGTGAAGGGCAGCCTGCTGGCTGCGGTGTCGCTGGCGCTTGTCGGTTGTGCTGCTAGCGGCAGCGAGGCGAAATCGGCGAGCGACACGCCCGCCGCGGCCGATAAGCCGGTCAAGTTCAACAAGGATCCCTATCCGTCGACCTATCGCCCCTATGGCGGGCGGCCGACCGCGGTGCGCGGCGTCACCATCTTTGACGGCGAAGGCGGGCGGATCGACAATGGCGTCGTTCTGTTTGCGGGCGGCAAGGTCGAGGCGGTCGGCGGCGCCGACACCGCGATCCCCGCCGACTATGACGTCATCGACGGCACCGGCAAGTTCGTGACCCCTGGGGTGATCGACATCCACAGCCACTTGGGCGACTATCCCTCGCCCAGCGTCGAGGCGCATTCGGATGGCAATGAGGCGACGTCGCCGACGACCCCCGAAGTCTGGTCGGAACATAGCGTCTGGCCGCAGGATCCGGGGTTCAGCCGCGCGCTGGCCAATGGCGGCGTGACCGCGCTGCAGGTGCTGCCGGGCAGCGCGAACCTGATGGGCGGACGATCGATCACCCTGAAGAATGTGCCGTCGCGCACCGTGCAGGGAATGAAATTTCCCGGCGCGCCATATGGCATGAAGATGGCGTGCGGCGAGAATCCGAAGCGCGTCTATGGCAGCAAGGGCCGCGCCCCGTCGACCCGCATGGGCAATTTCGCAGTCAACCGCGCGACGTGGCAGAAAGCCGCCGCTTACAAGAAAAAGATGGACGATGGAAAGGCGGTCGACCGCGATCTGGCGATGGAGACGCTGGCCGGGGTACTGGCGGGCGAAATCCTCGTCCACAACCATTGTTACCGCGCCGACGAAATGGCGCTGGTGATCGATATGTCGAAGGAATTCGGCTATAAGGTATCGACCTTTCACCACGCGGTCGAAAGCTACAAGATCGCCGACATCCTGGCCAAAGAGGGCATTTGTTCGGCGATGTGGGCCGACTGGTGGGGCTTCAAGATGGAAGCCTATGACAGCGTGAACGAGAATATCCCGCTGGTGTACAAGGCGGGGGCGTGCACGATCGTTCATTCGGACGACGCGAACCAGATCCAGCGGCTCAACCAGGAAGCCGCGAAAGCGCGCGCCGCGGGGCGCCGGATGGGAATCGGCGTCAGCGACGAGGTGGCGTGGACCTGGCTGTCGCTGAACCCGGCCAAGGCGCTGGGGATCGGCGACCGGACGGGCAGCCTGAAACCCGGCAAGATGGCCGATGTGGTGCTGTGGAACGGCAATCCGTTCAGCGCCTATACGCGGCCCGAAAAGGTCTGGATCGACGGCGCGCTGATGTTCGATGCCTATGATCCGAAGCGCCGCCCGGTGAGCGATTTCGAGCTGGGCCAGCCCGGCGAGGGAGATGTGAAATGATCCGCGCCCTCCTTCTTTCCGCCGCGGCGCTGATCGCGGCGCCAGCAGCGGCCCAAGACATCGCGATCACCAACGCCAAGCTTGTCATCGGTGACGGCAGCGCCCCGATCGACGGTGGCACCGTCGTCGTGCGCGGCGGCAAGGTGGTTGCCGCGGGTGCCGGGGTTGCCGTGCCCGCTGGGGTCGAGCGTGTCGATGCCGGAGGCCGCTGGGTGACGCCGGGTATCGTCGCGGCGTTCAGCCGGGTCGGGCTGGTCGAGGTCGATGCGGTCGGCGGCACGAACGATCGCAATGCGCCGCGGACCCGCTTTTCGGCGGGGCTCGACATTGCGCCGGCGCTGAACCCGATGGGGTCGCCGGTCGCGGTGAACCGCGCGTCGGGGGTCACCCGCGCCATCGTCGCGCCGGGGGGCAGCAGCAATTTGTTCGCCGGGCAGGGCGCGGTCGTCGACCTGGCCGACGATATCGACATGGTGACCAAGCCGCGCGCGCTGCAATATGTGGCGTTCGGCGAGGATGGATCGGCAAAGGCGGGGGGCAGCCGCGCCGCGACCTTCCTGTTGTTTCGCGAGCAATTGCTCGCGGCGCGCAGCTATGCCCGCAATCCCGCGGCGCTGGCGGAATGGGGCAATGATGCGATGATCCAGCGCGCCGACGCCGATGCGCTGGTGCAGGTGATCAACGGCGCGACGCCGCTGTTCGTCCGCGTCGACCGCGCGTCGGACATCGTCAACGTGCTGAAGCTGCGTCAGGAGTTTCCGGCGCTGAAACTGGTGCTGGTCGGCGTCACCGAAGGCTGGCTGGTCGCGCGCGAACTGGCGGCGGCAAGGGTGCCGGTGCTGGTGTCGCCGCTGACCGATCTGCCGTCGAGTTTCGAGCAATTGGGCGCGACGCAATCGAACGCGGGCCGCTTGAAGGCCGCCGGGGTCGACGTCGCGGTCGGGGTGTTCGACGACGATGATGCGCACAAGATGGGCTATGCGACGCAATATGCCGGCAATCTGGTCGGGCTGGCGCGCGTACCGGGGGCGAGCGGGATGACGTGGGATCAGGCGTTCGCGTCGATCAGCAGCGCCCCGGCGCGCGCGGTGGGTATGGAGGCCAGCATCGGATCGCTGCGCCCCGGCCGCGTCGGCGACGTCGTGGTGTGGGACAATGACCCGCTCGAACTGGGCAGCCGCCCGACCGCGATCTGGATCGACGGCAAGGCGCAGTCGCTGACGACGCGGCAGGACCGGCTGCGCGACCGGTACGCGACGCCGAGCGAAGGCGCGTTGCCCAAGGCTTATGATCGGTAGGCTGCTGCCCGTCATCCCGGCCCCTTCGACTGCCTTGCGGGCGCTCAGGACAGGCTTCGCCGGGATGACGGGTGGTGTTACTATGGGGCGGCAACGACGGGAGAGGGCTTTTCCATGCAGCCGATGTCGCTTTTGATCGCCACCTGCGTGCTGTTCGTCGGCTCGCACCTTGCGCTGTCGCATCCGCTGCGGGACGGACTCGCCACTCGGCTGGGCGAGCGCGGGTTCCAGATCGTCTATTCGATCGTCGCGATCGCCACTTTCATCATGCTGGTACAGGCGTGGCGCGGGATGCCGCCCGAACCCCCATTATGGGCGGTCGGCGACGGGTTGTGGATCGTGGCGTCGGTTATCGTACTGTTCGCGAGCGTGTTGTTCATGGGGTCGCTGATCGGCAATCCGGCGCTCGCCGCCCCCGGCGCCGCGGCCGCCGCGCAGGGCGCGCCGCGCGGCGTGTTCGCGATCACGCGCCATCCGATGATGTGGGGCTTTGCGCTGTGGGCCATCGCGCATGTCATGGTCGTGCCGACGCCCGCGCAGATCGTCCTGTCGGGAACGATCGTCTTTCTGGCGCTGGTCGGGTCGGCGGGGCAGGACGGCAAGAAAGCACGGCTGATGGGCGATGCGTGGCGCCACTGGGCGGCGCGCACCAGCTTTGTCCCCTTTGCCCGGCAGATCGTCGGTGCGGCGCCGTGGGGCGACACCATACCGCGGCCGCACGCGCTGTTCGGCGGGATCGTGCTGTGGCTGGCGGCGACATGGGGGCATGGCGCGCTGGGCTATATGGTGGCGGGCATCTGGCGCTGGGTGGGATAGGCGGTGAACGCCGACGTCCACGCGTCCGACCTTGCGCTGCGGCTGCTCGGGCGATCCTATGACGAGCTCGATGCCGAGGAGCGCCGCGTCATTGCCGCCATCGCCGCGCACGAACCGACGAGCCGCGATGCGGGCGATATCGACGATGCCGAGGCGAGCTTTGGCGCGCGGCTGTCCGATCGCGTCGCCGCGGTCGGCGGGTCGTGGGGCTTCATCATCCTGTTCACCGTCGTGCTGCTCGGATGGATGCTGCTCAATTCGGAAGTGCTGTCGCGCTGGGGGATGGCGTTCGATCCCTATCCGTTCATTTTCCTGAACCTGATGCTATCGACCTTGGCCGCGGTGCAGGCGCCGATCATCATGATGAGCCAGAACCGCGCTTCGGCAAAGGACCGGCTGGCGGCGAGCCTGGATTATGAGATCAACCTGCGCGCCGAGCTGGAGATCATGCGGCTGCACCACAAGATCGATGCGTTGGTGGAGAAGGTTGATAGGTTCGGGAGCGAGCCAAAGGGTTGAGAAAGGCAGCTTGGACGACGTGAGCTGCCATTGCCGTTCGCGGTTACCTCGGGCTTGGGCCGCGATCCGGTCGGTGTGTGCGCCGGGTCGCCATTCCAAAGTTCAGTAAAGTTCAGCCTAGTGCAGCGCCGGATTTGTCGCGGTCGGCGGACAGATGGCGGTTTGTTTTTGGCCGCATCCGGAGTTTGGGCGGCGACCGCTTTTGCCTGTAAATTGAAAGAGCTGGGAGTAAGGCTGGCACAGCGGAAATTTGTAGGAAAGCGTTTTTTTTTAGCTGCGGATGGCAGCTTTGGGGTGGTGAGCTGCCATACTGTTCCCCGGCGAAAGCCGGGGCCCAGGGCGTTCGAGAGCAAGCATAGCGTGGTGACGCCCTGGACCCCGGCTTCCGCCGGGGAACGGCTGAATCCGGTCGTTCCCGCACATCTTCTCTTCCGTCATCCCGGCCTTCGCCGGGATGACGAATTTGGTCAGGGGCAGCAATCGGTCGAAAGCCCCGTTTCCGGCGTCCGCGCTAGTTCCGTTACAACCGCACCATTCGCATGCCCATTTCGCCATAGCGCGGTCCGCTGGTACCGCCCTTCGGCGCCGCGGCATCGATCGCGGCAAGGTCGTCGGCGGTCAGCGTCACGTCGGCGGCACCGACGCTGTCCTCCATCGTGACACGGCGCTTGGTGCCGGGGATGGGGACGATGTCGTCGCCCTGCGCGAGCAGCCACGCCAGCGCGACTTGCGCTTTCGACACGCCATGCTGGTCGGCGACCGCGCCGATCGCATCGACGATCGCAAGGTTGGCGGGCAGGTTTTCGTCCGAATAGCGCGGGTCGTTGCGGCGCCAGTCATTGTCGGGCAGCTCGTCGCGGCTGCGCACCGCGCCCGCCAGGAAACCGCGGCCGAGCGGCGAATAGGGGACGAAGCCGATGCCGTTTTCCCGGCAGACGCCCAGGATCTCGTCCTCGATGTCGCGTTCCCAGATCGAATATTCGCTTTGCAGCGCGGTGATCGGCGCGGCCTTGGCGGCGCGGCGCAGCGTGTCGGGACCGGCTTCGGACAACGCGATGTGGCGCACCTTGCCTTCGTGGACCAGCTCCATCATCCCGCCGACGACTTCCTCGATCGGGATCGCCGGGTCGACGCGGTGCTGGTAGAAGAGGTCGATGGTGTCGATGCCGAGCCGCTGAAGCGAACCTTCGCACGATGCGCGGGCATTGGCGGGCGAACCGTCGACCCCGACGATCGCCTTGCCATCAAATTTGAAACCGAATTTGGTCGCGATGACCAGCCCGTCGCGTTTGCCCTTGATCGCCGCGCCCAGCAATTCTTCGTTGCTGAACGGGCCATAGATTTGCGCAGTGTCGAAAAAGGTGACGCCCAGATCGATCGCGCGGTGGATCGTCGCGGTCGATTCGTCGAGGTCGGCGGCTTCGCCATAGAGGATATTGCCGCCCTTGATCATCGGCATGCAGCCGATGCCGATGGCCGACACTTCGAGACCGTGACCGAGTTTGCGATACTTCATGGCTGAACTCCTGCCGGGGGATCATCCTCTTCTACACCATCGGCGGCGAATTTGGTCGCGGCGACATCGCCGACGACATTGCCGAGGGTGCGGAAAATGTCGGGGAAGGTTTCGACCGCGACGAGCAGCCCTAGCGGCGCGACGGGGACACCCATCGACACCGCGATCGGGGCGATCGAGGTGACGAAGCTGATCGAACCGGGCAGGCTGACCGAGCTCAAGGCCGCGGCCATTGCGACGGCGAGGCCGACCGCCATCTCCCACGGGGTCAGCTCGACCCCGAACAGCCACGCGACATAGACCACGACCGCGAGGTTCATCGCCGGGCTGGTAAAACGGAACAGCGCGACCGCGAGCGGCAGCACGACGTCGGCCTTTTTCGGATCGACGCCGAGTTCCTCGGACGATTTCAGCATCGCGGGCAGGCTGGCGAGCGAGCTTTGGGTGCTGATCGCGACCGCCAGCGTCGGCACCATTGCGCGGATGAAGCGCGGCAGCGGGATGCCGACGACGAGCCAGGCGAGAGCCAAGCCGAGGATCAGGCAGCTGACGCCGATGCCCATCAGGATCAAGACATAATGGATCAGACCGCCGAACGCGGCGAACCCGGCCTTGACCGCCAGTGCGTAACCAAGCGCGAAGACGCCGATCGGGGCGAGCGCGAGCACCCAGCCGATGACGATCAGCATCGCATCGCCAAGCGCCTTGAAGAAGCCCGACAAGGTCGACCGCTGTGCCGGTTCCAGCTTGGTGATCGCAAAGGCAAAGATGGTGGTGAAGATGATCAGCGGCAGGATTGCGGTATCGGCGGCGGCGGCAATGGGGTTGGTGGGGACCAGCGAGAGCAAGAAGTCGCCGAATGTCGGCGAAGGCCCGGCTTCGGTGGTGCCGCCAAGGCCATTGCGCAGCGCGTCGGCGGCGCCGGCCGAGAGCGGGAAAAGGCGGAGCAACAGCGGCGTCATCAACAGCGACATCGTCCCCGACAGGAAAATCGCGCCGAGAAAGATCGCGACCGCGCGCGCCGCGAGCTTGCCGGCGCGCGCCGCGTCGGCGGTCGCGGTGATGCCGGTGATCAACAGCGCGACGACCAGCGGCACGATCGTCATCTTGAGCGCGTTGAGCCACAACAGGCCGATGGGTTCGATGAAGGGCAGCGATGCGGTCCCGGCATCGGGGGTGACCAGTTCGACGCCGATTCCCAGCAACATGCCGGCGATCAAGGCGGAAAGGATGATCCAGGCGGATTTCAAACCATATTCTCCCGGCGAATTTTCTGGCCAGCTTGCCAAGCAAAAGAGGGTGACTTAGAGCACCTCCCAGAACAAGGTGGAACCGGTTTTTGGGCCGGAAGATGCTCCGCGGGGGCCATCCCGCAGGAAGCCGGGGCAGGCGTTTGTCGGGCTCGTGGTTAAGTAACCGAGGTGTAATGCGCAAGTTTTTCGGAACCGACGGGATTCGCGGGCTGACGAACCAGATCCCGATGACGGTCGAGGTCGCGATGCGCGTCGGCATGGCGGCGGGGGCGCACTTCCTGCGCGGTGACCACAAGCACCGCGTGGTGATCGGCAAGGACACCCGATTGTCGGGCTATATGCTGGAAAATGCGCTGGTCGCGGGGTTCACCAGCGTCGGCATGGATGTGGTCCAGGTCGGGCCGATGCCGACCCCGGCGATCGCGATGCTGACTCGATCGATGCGCGCCGATCTGGGCGTGATGCTGTCGGCAAGCCACAATCCCTTTTACGATAACGGCATCAAATTGTTCGGTCCCGACGGATACAAGCTGTCCGACGCCGACGAGGCGCAGATCGAGTTGCTGCTCGCGCAGCAGCCGACGCTGGCGGACCCGGCGCATATCGGTCGCGCCAAGCGGATCGAGGACGCGCGGGGGCGCTATATTCATGCGGTGAAACAGAGCCTGCCCGAATCGGTGCGGCTCGACGGGCTGCGCATCGTGCTCGATTGCGCCAATGGCGCCGCGTATAACAGCGCGCCGACGGTATTCTGGGAACTGGGCGCCGACGTCGTGGCAATCGGAATCACCCCCAATGGCACCAACATCAACGACAAATGCGGCTCGACCGCCCCCGCGCTGCTCCAAGAAACCGTGGTCGCGAGCGGCGCCGACATCGGCATCGCGCTCGACGGCGACGCCGACCGGCTGATCGTTGTCGACGAAAAGGGTAATATCGTCGACGGCGACCAGATCATGGGGCTGATCGGCGCGAGCTGGGCGCGGCAGGGACGGCTCAAAGGCGGGGGGGTCGTCGCGACAGTGATGTCGAACCTGGGTCTCGAACGCTTTCTGGAAGGCGAAGGGCTGCGGCTGGAGCGGACCAAGGTCGGCGACCGTTATGTGCTCGAACGCATGAAAGAGGGCGGCTTCAACGTCGGCGGCGAGCAGTCGGGACATATGATTCTGTCGGATTATGCGACCACCGGCGATGGCACGCTGGCGGGCCTGCAGGTGCTGGCCGAGCTGGTCGCGGCGGACAAGCCAGCGAGCGAATTGCTGCACCAGTTCGACCCGGTACCGCAATTGCTGAAAAACGTGCGCTTTTCGGGCGGCAAGCCGCTGGACGACGCGCAGGTTCAGGCGGCGATTGCCGAGGGCGAAGGGGCCCTGGCCGGGCGCGGCCGCCTGGTCATCCGGCCGTCGGGCACCGAACCGCTGATCCGCGTGATGGCCGAAGGCGACGATGCCGGACAGGTCGAGCGCGTCGTCGACATGATATGCGACGCGGTGCGCGCGGCGACGGCATAATCCGAAACTTCATCAGAACCGAAAGAGACAGACCATGCTTGAAATGCGACCCGATTGCGAAAAATGCGGCAAGGATTTGCCCGCCAACGTGCACGGCGCCTTCATCTGTTCGATGGAGTGCACTTTTTGCGCCAATTGCGCCGACCGGTTGGACGAACAATGCCCCAATTGCGGTGGCGACCTGCTCGACCGCCCGCTGCGCGAAGGCGCGATCCTGGCGAAATATCCGGGCTCGACGGTGCGGAAATACAAGGTTTGACCGCACGCGTCCTGATCATCGCCGGGTCGGACAGCGGCGGCGGCGCGGGGATCCAGGCCGACATCAAGGCGGTCACCATGCTGGGCGGTCACGCGATGACCGCGATTACCGCGATCACGGCGCAGAACACGCTGGGCGTGCAGGGCGTGCATCCGGTGCCGACCGACATGGTGCTGGCACAGATCGACAGCGTTGCGTCCGACATCGGAGTCGATGCGGTGAAGATCGGGATGATCGGCAGCGCCGAGACCGCCGCGGCGGTCGCGGAGCGGCTGACGCGGCCCGATCTGGCGCAGGCGGCGGTGGTGTTCGACCCGGTGATGGTGGCCACCAGCGGATCGGTGCTGGCTGACGCCGCGACGATCGCGGCGTTCCGCGCTTTGCTGAGCCGCGCAATGGTGGCGACGCCGAACCTGCCCGAACTCGACGCGTTGGGCGGCGAGGAAGCGGTGCTGGCGCATGGCTGTTCGCTGCTGATCAAGGGCGGCCATGCGGCGGGCGAGACGGTGATCGACCGCTTGCTGGAGGCGGGCGAGGGTGAGGTCGCGCGCTGGGAAGCGCCGCGGATCGACACAAAGCATAGTCATGGCACGGGCTGCACCTTGGCAAGCGCGATCGCCACGGGGCTGGCGCAGGGCATGCCGCTGGAACCCGCGATTGCGCGCGCCCGCGATTTTGTCCGGCTGGCGCTGATGGATGCGCCGGGGCTGGGCGCGGGGCATGGCCCGATGGGGCAGCAGTTCGTGCGCAACGACGGATTGTTCACTGGCCCGGCGCTCAACCAGATCACTTTGCCCGCGAGCGATTATGCGCCGTCGGTTGCTTTCTACAAACAGATGGGACTGACGCAGATCGTCGATAGTCCGGATTCTGAAGGAATTGGGGGCTATGCGCGGTTCGAGGCGACGAATGGGGTAACGCTGTCGATCCATGTCGGTGACGGCGCGGCGGGCGGGGCGACGACCTATCTGGAGAGCGGGGCGCTCGATGCGTGGGTCGCTTATCTGGCGCGGCGCGGGGTGCGGTTCGAGCAGATGCCGCAGGATGAGTCCTGGGGCTGGCGCGAGGCGCGGCTGAGCGATCCGGCGGGGAACCGGCTGTGCCTGTACCAGGCGGGCGAATATCGCAGGTATCCGCCGTGGCGGGTGTAGCGATTCCGGCTCCCCTCCCTTTCAGGGAGGGGCTGGGGGTGGGTAGGAGCGGAGCGAGTTTTGGCGACGTCGAGCGGCTCGCTGCGCTCCTACCCACCCCTAACCCCTCCCTTGAAAGGGAGGGGGACAGATGATCGTCGGCGTCGACGAAGCGGGGCGCGGGCCGCTGGCCGGGCCGGTGGTCGCTGCGGCGGTGATCCTTTGCCCCGACGGCATCGTCGGGCTCGACGATAGCAAGAAACTTTCCGCCAAGCGCCGCGCCGAGCTGGAAAACCAGATCAAGGCGCAGTGCCACTGGGCGATCGGCGAGGCGAGTGTCGAAGAGATCGACCGGATCAACATCTTGCAGGCGACGATGCTCGCGATGACGCGGGCGGTCGAAGCGCTGGGGATCGAACCTGCCGAAGTGCTGGTCGACGGCAACCGCTTGCCGCGCTGGCGCTACCCCGCGCGCGCGATCATTGGCGGTGACGCGCTGCACCCGTGTATTTCGGCGGCGAGCATTGTCGCCAAGGAACATCGTGATCGTTTCATGATCCGCATGGCCCAGAAATTCCCCGGCTTTGGTTGGGAACGCAACATGGGCTATGGTACGGCCCAGCATCTCGCGGCGCTGCGCCAACATGGCCCGACGCCGCTTCATCGGACCAGCTTTGCCCCGGTCGCACAAATGCAGCTGGTCTGATCAACAGGAGGGCGCGATGAGCAAGGGATTCACGGCCGACGATGTGTCGGCCCAGACCGGTCGTACCTTTCTGGTCACCGGCGCCAATGCCGGGATCGGGTTCGAGACCAGTCGCATTTTGGCGGCGCGTGGCGCGCATGTCATCTTGGCGTGCCGCGATGCCGAACGCGCGAATGCGGCGATGGACCGCATCCGCGCCGATGTTCCTAAGGCCGAGCTGTCGTTCCAGCCACTCGACCTGGCCGATCTCGATCAGGTGCGCGAGGCCGCCGCGGCCGTGCTGGCGGGGCCGCGGATCGATGTGCTGATCAACAACGCGGGGGTGATGATCCCGCCGAAAACCCTGACCAAACAGGGTTTCGAGCTGCAATTCGGGGTCAATCACCTTGGCACCTTTGCTTTCACCGGGCTGGTGCATGGCCATGTCGAAGACCGCATCGTCATCACCGGCAGCATCGCGCACAAGGGCGGGGCGGTCGATTTCAGCGACCTGTCGGCGTCGCGCAGCTACCAGAAATATCCGCGTTATCAGGCGAGCAAGCTGGCGAACCTCCTCCATATGTTCGAACTCGACCGGCGGCTGGGCGCGGCGGGGCGGGCGACGCAGGCAATCGGCTGCCATCCCGGGGTCGCGATCACCGAACTGACGCGGCATCTGCCGTTCCCGCTGCGCGGGATGACCCCGCTGGCGACACCCTTTTTCAACAGCGCGGCGCAGGGGGCCTGGCCGACGTTGCAGGCGGCGACCGGCGCGAATGTGCAGGGCGGCGATTATCTGGGGCCGCAGGGGCTGGGCGAGGTGTCGGGGCGATCGGGACCGGCGCGCGCAACGCGGACGGCGCGCGACCCGAAGCTGGCGCGCGAGCTGTGGCAGCGATCGGTGGAACTGACCGGGGTCGATCCGGGGATATAATCCTTCTCCCCTTGCGGGAGAAGGATAGGGAGCCTTGCCAGCTTGCTGGCTAGGCGCACTTGGATGAGGGGTTGCGAGCCGAAGGCTCGCGGTCGCTTCGCGACCAATCACCCTCTCCCAGCTTCGACTAGGCAGCAAGCTGCCAAGTCTGCGCAACCCTCCCCCGTCGAGGGGGAGGGCAGTACGATTATTTCCCCCACTGAGTCCTCTTCGCCACACCACCACCCGTTGAGTCCCCGAGTCGCGGCGGACTCCATATGCTGTGTCAGACTCGTTTCGTTCTCACCGCGTTAACCAGTTAGTGACGTGGAATCCTTAGGATTCTGCGCTTGACGGCGGACTCCGTCGGACTCATCAAGGCCTTCTTTGGATGCGGAACAGGGGCGAGACATGGGTGTAATGGAACGGGTCAAGGCGCCCGCGGCGAAGCAGCGCGCGGCCAAAATCGCGCCCGTCGACCTGCCGCTCGACCGCATCCTGCAGGGCGATTGCGTCGAAATGATGCGCTCGCTCCCCGCCGCGTCGATCGACATGATCTTTGCCGATCCGCCCTACAACCTCCAGCTTGGCGGCGACCTGCATCGCCCCGACGGCAGCCAGGTCGATGCGGTCAACGACGAATGGGACAAGTTCGACAGCCTCGCCACTTACGATCGCTTTACCCATGCGTGGCTGAAGGAAGCGAAGCGCATCCTGAAACCCGGCGGCAGCATCTGGGTGATCGGCAGCTATCACAATATCTTTCGCGTCGGCACGGCGTTGCAGGATCAGGGCTATTGGATCCTCAACGACATCGTGTGGCGCAAGGCGAACCCGATGCCCAATTTCAAAGGTACGCGCTTTACCAACGCGCATGAGACGTTGATCTGGGCGTCGATGGGCGAAAAGGCGCGCTACACCTTCAACTATCGCGCGATGAAGACGCTGAACGACGAATTGCAGATGCGCAGCGACTGGCTGATCCCGATCTGCGGCGGTCAGGAGCGGCTGAAAAAGGGCGGGACCAAGGTTCATCCGACGCAGAAGCCCGAAGCGTTGCTGTATCGCATCCTGCTCGCCTGTTCGAACCCCGGCGACGTGATTCTCGATCCGTTCTTTGGCACCGGCACCACCGGCGCGGTTGCGAAGCGCCTTGGCCGCCACTTCATCGGCATCGAGCGTGAGGATGATTATATCGCCGCGGCGCTGGAGCGGATCGAGATGGCCTTGCCGCTCGACGAAAGCGCGGTGAAGACGATGATGGCGCCGCAGGCGGCGACGCGCGTGGCGTTCGGCATGCTGGTTTCGGGCGGGCTGATCGCGCCGGGATCGGTGCTGACTGATGCCAAGCGGCGCTGGAAGGCGAAGGTGCGCGTCGATGGCAGCCTCGATTGCGAAGGCCAGCCCGCGGGGTCGATCCACAAGGTCGGCGCGGGGGTGCAGGGCGCGCCGAGCTGCAACGGCTGGACCTTTTGGCACGTCGACAATGGCAAGGAATTGCGGGTGATCGATGCGGTTCGGCAGGATTGGTTGCTGGCGAACGAGGCTTGATTTTACACACCTCGTCATTGCGAGCGAAGCGAAGCAATCTAGAGTGTGACAAGCCGCTCTGGATTGCTTCGCTTCGCTCGCAATGACGATAAAGGACAGGTCGATGTTCCAACCGCTAACCAAACCCGACCTCGGCGCTGCATCCGCCACCGCAAAAATCTATTGCCGCCCGACCTGCTTCGTCGACCGGCCGCACGAGCTGGACGACAATTGCCTGCGGGTTGCCGACTCTATGGTCTGGTTCGCCGCCTGGCACGTCAGTCTGCGCGACGGGGGCAGTGTCAAGGCGGCGATCGTCACGGTCGCCGAATGGGCCGACTGGATCGCGGCGATGCCCGATGCTTTGGCGCAGGCGGCGACGGCGCAGCGCGCCGGGGTGGTGCGGCCGCGCGGGGCGCTCCAGCTCGGCGAGCGGACGGTACGGCTCAACGAACCGCAGTTGATGGGCATCCTGAACGTCACGCCCGACAGTTTTTCCGACGGCGGCAAGCATGTCGATGCGGTCGCGGCCACCGACGCGGGCTTTGCGATGGCGACCGCGGGCGCGGCGATCATTGACGTCGGCGGTGAATCGACGCGCCCCGGCGCGCCGCTGGTCTGGGAGGGCGATGAAATCCGACGCGTCGAAGGCGTTGTCGCGGCGCTGGCCAAAGGCGGCGTCGCGGTGTCGATCGACACGCGCAAGGCCGCGGTGATGGAGGCGGCGCTGGCCGCCGGGGCACGGATCGTCAACGATGTATCGGCGCTGCGCTATGACGAGCGCGCGATGGAGGTCGTGGCGGGCGCGGGCTGTCCGGTGGTGCTGATGCACGCGCCGTCGGCCAAGAGCGACCCGCACGAAGGCGGCGGTTATGCGCATGTGCTGTTCGACGTTTACGACATGCTGGCCGAGCGCGTTGCCGCGTGCGTCGCGGCGGGCATCGATCCTGCAAAGATTATCGTCGATCCGGGGCTCGGCTTCGGCAAGGGCGTCGGCGACAACCTGGCGCTGATCAACGGGCTCGCGCTGTTTCACACGCTCGGCTGTCCGATCCTGTTCGGGGCGAGCCGCAAGCGGATGATCGGGGCGCTGGATAATGAGGCACCCGCCGACCAGCGGCTGGGCGGCAGCGTCGCGCTGCATTATCAGGCGGCGACGCAGGGCGCGCAGCTGCTGCGCGTCCATGACGTCGCCGAAAACCGTCAGGCGCTGCGCGTATGGCGCGGGCTGCGCGACGCGGCGCTGACGGGCTGATTACAGCGAATAGCCGCCGTCGGCGGCGAGCACCGCGCCGGTGATCGTCGCGGCATCGTCCGACAGCAAAAAGGCGATCTGGCGCGCGGTTTCCTCGGCGGTGGCCCAGCGGCCGAGCGGGGTCGCCATCTGCGCCATCGCGGTGGTCGCGGTGGCGCGACTGCCGAGTTCGGCGACCATCTGGCCGAAGAAATCCATCGCATCCCAGATCGGGGTATCGACCCCGCCCGGCGCGATCGCGTTGACGCGGATGCCGTGCGGTGCGCCTTCCTTCGCGGCGACGCGCGCGAGGTGAATCGCGCCGGCCTTCGACGCGGCATAGGCGGCAGTGCCGGGTTCGGCTTTCAGTCCGGCGATCGATGCGGTGATGACGATCGCGCCGCCGCGGCCGTGGGCGATCATCGCGCGCATTGCCGCCTGCACGCTGAGCATCGCGCCGTCGAGGTTGACCGCCAGGGTGCGGCGCCAGTCGGCAAAGTCGAGGTCGATAAGCGGCGCTGCGGTGGCGATCCCGGCGTTGACGACGGCGATGTCGATGGCGGCGAGATCGCCCGCCAGTTCCTGCCACAGCGCGGGATCGGCCACGTCCTGTCCCTGCGCCAGATCGACGCCGATCACCTGCGCCCCCTCGGCAGCGAGCAGCGCCAAAGTCGCGGCGCCGATGCCCGAGGCATGGCCGGTGACAAGGGCGGTTCTGGCGGAAAAACGGCGGGTCATGCCGCCGCGGGTAACCGGTTCAGGCGGCGGTGTCGATGCCGAGGTCGCTGAGCTTGCGGTACAGCGTCGAGCGGCCGATGCCGAGGCGGCGGGCGACTTCGCTCATCCGGCCGCGGTAATGGCCGATCGCGAGGCGGATGACGTCGGCCTCGATTTCTTCGAGCGGGCGGAGGTTCCCGTCGGGGAGGTAGAGCGTAACCCCGATCGCTTCGCCGTTGATCGCGATTTCGCCTTCGCCGCTGGGGCTGCCGCCGCCGAGCGTCGCCTCGATCGCACGGAAATCGGCGCTGGTCAGCACATCGGTCTTGCTGCCGACCGCGGCGCGGAACAGCACGTCCTGCAATTGGCGGACATTGCCCGGCCAGGCATAGGCGGCGAGCAGGCGGAGCGCGTCGTCGGTCACCCCGATCGGCCCCATGCCCGGCAGGCCGCCGATACGCGTCAGCAGGTGGCGCGCGAGCGGGCCGACGTCGCCGCGGCGTTCGGAGAGGGAGGGCAGGGTAAATTGCGCACTCGACAGCGCATAATAAAGGTCTTCACGAAAATGCCCTGCCTCGATCAGCTTTTCGAGCGGGCTGGTGCTGGTCGCGATGATGCGGACATCGACGCTCTGGCGGATCGTGCCGCCGATCATCTGGACTTCGCCGCTGCCGAGAAACTCGACCAGCTTGGCTTGGGTTTCGAGTGGGATGCATTCGACATGGTCGATGATGACGCTGCCGCCGTCGGCCTGGACGAGCCGCCCGACCTGACGGTCGAAGGCGCCGGCAAAGGCGCCGCGTTCGTGGCCGAACAACCCCGATCCGATCAGTCCCGGCGACACCGCCGAGCAATCGACCATTACCAGCGCACCGCGCGCGCGCGGGCTGGCGCTGTGGATGGCGCGGGCAAAAACTTCCTTGCCGGTGCCGGGGCGACCGTTGATCATCACCGGCACGCGTGCGCGCGCCGCCTTTGCGGCGATCGCGAGCGCGCTGCGGAAATTGGGGCTCGATCCGATGATTTCTTCGAACGCCAGCGGCGCGCGGAGCTTTTCGGTCAGCGGGCGCAGTTCGCCCTGCGGGCCGCTGGTCGACACGACGCGATCGAGTGCTTCGAGCAGGCGGTCGGGGGCGATCGGTTTCTGGACAAAATCGCTGGCCCCGGCGCGCATCGCGCCGACCGCGACCTCGACCCCGTTGCGCATCGTGATGACGATCAGCGGCAGGGCAGGGCGCCAGCGGCGCAGTTCGGCGACAAATTCGCCGATCTCCATGCCCGGCGCGCCTTGATCGACCAGCACCGCGTCGAGCGCCATGCCTTCCTGGGTGCCGAGCTTGGCCAACGCGGTGTCGGTGTCGGCCGCGACGATGCTGCGCCAGCCGCCGCGCGACACCAGCGCCGCCAAAAAGCGTTGCTGCGCCGGCTCGCTGTCGACGATCATCACTGTTCGCGTGTCGCGCGTGCTTGCCATCGTGTCGAATCTGCCCTTGTTCGGCGCCTTAGTGCCGATTCCTCCGCTCAAGTGCTGTGATGTAGGCCACACGGGTAAAGGGGCGATTAAGGCCGTTCGGCTTTTGACCCCGAGCCAAAGCGGCACTTGAGCATAGGCGGCGGCGTAGCTAAGACCGGCGCGAAGGCCGATTCTGGGCCGGGCGCGGCGCGCCTGTGCCAAGGAATGCGGCGGCTGAAGGGGAAAGAGCCATGGCGGAACAGGAAATGAAAGCGGCGAGCGAAACCTATTCGGGTTTCATCAGCCTGCTGAAAGTCGGATCGATCATCACCGCGATCGTGACCGTTTTTGTCGTCCTGATCATTTCCTGACCGGATCGGCATGCGCATCGCCGTTCTGAAGGAGCTCGCCCCGGGCGAGACCCGGGTCGCCGCGACACCCGAAACCGTGAAGAAATTCATTGGCTTGGGTGCCGAAGTTGCCGTCGAATCGGGGGCAGGCGTATCGGCCTCGGTCGCCGATGCCGACTATAGCGCCGCGGGCGCCAGCGTCGCCAGTCGCGCCGAGGTGCTGAAGGGTGCGAACATCATTCTCGCGATCCAGGGGCCCGATCCCAAGGGGCTCAGCGGTTTTGCCGACGGGGCCTGGCTGGCGGCGGGTCTCAATCCGTTCGGGGAACCGGCGCGGGTCGAGGAATACGCCAAACTCGGAATCGAAGCGCTGGCGATGGAATTCATGCCGCGCATCACGCGCGCGCAATCGATGGATATTCTCTCCAGCCAGGCGAACCTTGCGGGGTATAAGGCGGTGCTGATGGCCGCCAACGCCTATGGCCGCGCCTTTCCGATGATGATGACCGCCGCCGGGACCGTCAGCGCCGCGAAAGCCTTTGTGATGGGCGTCGGCGTCGCGGGTTTGCAGGCGATCGCGACGGCCCGCCGCCTGGGCGCGCAGGTCAGCGCCACCGACGTGCGCGCTGCGACCAAGGAACAGATCATGTCGCTCGGCGCCAAGCCGATCTTTGTCGAGAGCGTCGCGGGGATCGAGGGCGAGGGCGCGGGCGGCTATGCCACCGAAATGTCCGACGAATATAAAGCAGCCCAGGCCGAGCTGGTGTCGTCGCACATCGCCAAGCAGGACATCGTCATCACCACCGCGCTGATCCCGGGGCGCCCCGCGCCGCGGCTGATTTCGGATGCGCAGCTGGCAACGATGCGCACCGGCAGCGTGATCGTCGACATGGCAGCCGAAAGCGGCGGCAATGTCGAAGGATCGGTGGCCGGCGAAGCGAAGCGCATCCACGGGGTCACCGTGATCGGCGCGAGCAATATCGCGGCGCTGATGCCCGCCGACACCAGCGCGCTGTTCAGCCGCAACCTGTTCAATTTCCTGTCGGCCTTTTGGGACAAGGAAGCGGGACGGCCGGTGCTCGACGAGGAGATCGGTAACGCGATCCGCCTGACGCAAGGGGGCAAGGTGGTAAACGAGCGCCTGCTCTGATGGGTGCATTAGCGGTCCTGGCGGCAACGAGCGCGCTGCTGACCCCGGCGCCGAACCCCGATTATATCGCGACGGCCTGGATCGTTCAGGCCGACCCCGCGCAGATCGGTGAGCGCAGCGTGCGCGACGGCGAATATGTGGTCAAACACCGGCTGCTGCCGCCATCGCTGGTCGAACTGCGCGACGATGTGCGCGATGCGAAATCGGGCAAGACACTCGCCAAGGCGGGCGATCAATTGTTCGGGTTGTTGACCAGCGGCGCCCCGGTCTTTTGCGTCAACAGCGTCCCGAAGCTGAATTTGGGCCGCAGCCTGTTGTTCGGTTCGGGCAATCTGCAACGCTGCCTGATCGACGGTGACGCCGACGGTCGGCTCGATAGCGCGTTCAACGCGGGCAACGCGATCGCCGGGCTTCCCAATTTCAGTCGCAAGCGGCCCAAAAAGCCCGACGCTGTGACGGGGGGCAGCTATACGCCGATCGATCCCGCCCAGGACCGGCAGAATTATTTCGTCGCCGTGCGTTACGAAGGGCGGGCGGGCATCATCGGCAAAGGCACGGTGCCGACCTTCAGCATTCGCTACGGCACCGACGGCAATGTCGGCAGCCTGACCTATGACAAGGTTGCCGAAAATGGTGCGATGCCGATCGGCATGACGATTTTGGGCGCGCGGTTCCTGGTGCTGTCGCGCGACGACGAGGTCATCCGCGTCCGGGTCGAAGAGGCGATGCCCGAACAGCGGTTCGGCGTCGTGCAAACCGTCCGCTACAACTGATCAGGGCCTGCGCGGTCCTGCCGCTCTCCCCCTCCTTGTCATCAACGCGTTCGAAAAGCGGCATTATTGCGCGCCGAATGAAACTATCGCCCGTTGCCGTGCGTCTTTTTGTGGAGATCGACCGTATCTGCCACAACCAATGGAGACTTGATAATGCGTGCGAAGTTTTTTGCTGTTCCTTTGTTTGCCCTGACCGCCGCGACACTCGCCGCCCCCGCGCAGGCGCGCGCCGTCGATGAGGCCGAGGCGACCGTTGCCGAAGCCGAAGCCGCATCGGGCGCGATGGTCGAAAGCTGGAACATCGTCCAGAACGCGGCGAAATCGCCCGAACACACGACGCTGGTGCAGGCGCTGACCGCTGCCGGTTTGACCGAAACACTGTCGGGCGCCGGTCCTTTCACGGTGTTCGCGCCCACCGATCAGGCGTTCGCTGCGGTGCCGCAGCCGATGACCGCCTATCTGATGGACCCCGCGAACAAGGCGGCGCTGGCGCAAGTGCTGACCTATCATGTCGTGCCCGGCGCGATCAGTTCGGCCGACCTTTATGCCAAGATCAAGGCGGGTGGCGGCAAGGCGACGCTGACCACGGTCGAGGGTCAACCGCTGACCTTCACCGAGGTGTCGGGCAACATCAAGGTCGATGGCACCCAAGGCAGCAGCGGCTATGTGACCCAGGCTGACGTGCCGCAATCGAACGGCACGATCCACATCCTGAATGGCGTCCTGATCCCCGAAATCAAGCCCGACGCGGTGGCTGAACCCGCTGCACCTGCCGACGCGGCACCCGCCGCCGAAGCAACCCCGGCATCCTGATGCCGATCCCAAAGGAGAGTTTTATGAAGCGCACGACATTATTGGCGGCCGTTGCGGCCGCCGGTCTTGGCCTTGCCGGTTGCGGTGACAAGACCGAAACGCCGACCGAAACGACCACCGTTGCCGAAGGCGAAACCGCCGCAGTCGAGACGGCGGGCGCCAATCCGACGGTCGGCGGCGCCGAAATGCTGCCGACGAAAACCATCGTCGAAAACGCCGCGGCGTCGCCGATCCACAAGACACTGGTCGCCGCGGTGACGCAGGCAGGTCTGGTCGAAACCTTGTCGGGCGCTGGTCCGTTCACGGTGTTCGCACCGACTGACGCTGCTTTCTCGCAAGTCGCACCAGTGACGCGTGACGGCTGGATGCGCCCGGCGCAAAAGGAAGTGCTGGCAGGCGTGCTGAAATATCACGTCGTTCCCGGCAAATTGACCGCTGCCGATCTGGCGGCGCAGATTGCCGCAGGCGGCGGCAAGGCGGTCCTCAAGACGGCCGACGGTCAGGATCTGACCGCGACCAAGAATGGCGATGCGATCCTGCTGACCAGCGCCAGCGGCAACAAGGCGACGGTGACGCAGGCCGATGTTGGCCAGTCGAACGGCGTGATCCATGTGATCGATGCGGTGCTCGTGCCGAAAATGTAAGTGTTCGGGTCAATTCGCCCGGCTCCGTGACATTTTATGTCCCGACAGGCCCGCATTTCTCGGTTTGAGAGATGCGGGCCTTTCTTTTTGGCCGCTTTGGAGTCGACACGCTGGCGTGTGCGCGGCAAGAGGTGCGCCAAGCGGAATCAGCAGGGGAGCGTGCCGTGGATTTCATCGCGATTTTTTCGATTTTCATCCTGGCGTGCTTCGTCGGTTATTTCGTCGTGTGGTCGGTTACCCCGGCGCTGCACACGCCGTTGATGAGCGTCACCAACGCCATTTCGTCTGTCATCATCGTCGGGGCGCTGATTGCCAGCGCCGCTGCGGGTTCGGCGTCGTCGAAATGGCTGGGGCTGGCCGCGGTGGTGATGGCGAGCATCAACATTTTCGGCGGCTTTGCGGTCACCGCGCGCATGCTGGCGATGTACAAGAAGAAGGAGCGCTGAGATGGACTTTCAGTCGATCCTTTCCGCCGCCGCGGGCGAGCATGGCATTGCGGTAAACCCCTGGGCAGCCATTGCCTATCTGATTGCGGGCGTGCTTTTCATCCTCTCGCTGCGCGGGCTGTCGAGCCCGGCGACGGCGCAGAGCGGCAACCGCTTTGGCATGATCGGCATGACCATCGCGGTGGTCACGACGCTGCTGACGCATATGCCGATGCGGACCGAAGCGGTGCCTGCCGGTAATCCGCATGATCTTGGCATCGACTTTGTCGCTCTGGCCGAAATCCTGGCGGCGATCGGCATCGGCGCCGTCATCGGCATCGTCATGGCGCGGCGGATTGCGATGACCGCGATGCCGCAGCTTGTTGCCGCATTTCACAGTCTGGTCGGCCTTGCCGCAGTGGCGGTGGCCGCCGCCGCTTACCTCAACCCACAAGCCTTCGGCATCGCCGATGCGGCGGGACAGATTTACACGGTCAGCCGCGTCGAAATGGGGCTGGGCATCGCGATCGGCGCGATCACCTTCTCCGGGTCGGTGATCGCCTTCCTGAAACTCAACGGCAATATGTCGGGCGCGGCGATCATGCTGCCGGGGCGGCATATCATCAACCTGGGGACGCTGGCTGCGATCATCGGGCTGGTCGCTTATTTCACCCTCGACCAGTCGCCGTGGGTGTTCTGGACCGTCACCGGCCTGTCGTTCCTGATCGGTTTCCTGCTGATCATCCCGATCGGCGGCGCCGACATGCCCGTCGTCGTGTCGATGCTGAACAGCTATTCGGGCTGGGCCGCGGCGGCGATGGGTTTCACCCTCGGCAACACCGCGATGATCATCACCGGCGCGCTGGTCGGTTCGTCGGGTGCGATCCTGTCGTACATCATGTGCCGCGCGATGAACCGCAGCTTCATCAGCGTGATCGCGGGCGGCTTTGGTGCCGATGCCGCGGCGTCGGATGGTGGGTCGAAGGAGCAGCGGCCGTGGAAGCCCGGCAGCGCCGACGATGCGGCGTTCCTGATGAGCCAGGCCGACACCGTCATCATCGTCCCCGGTTATGGCATGGCGGTGGCGCAGGCGCAGCACGCGCTGCGCGAAATGGGCGACCTGCTCAAGAAAGAGGGCGTGACGGTCAAATATGCGATCCATCCGGTCGCGGGCCGCATGCCTGGCCATATGAACGTGCTGCTGGCGGAAGCGAACGTCCCCTATGACGAGGTGTTCGAGCTGGAGGACATCAATGGCGAGTTTGCGCAGGCCGACGTTGCGTTCGTCATCGGCGCCAACGACGTCACCAATCCGTCGGCCAAGACCGACAAGACTTCGCCGATTTACGGCATGCCTGTGCTCGACGTCGAAAAGGCCAAGACGGTGCTGTTCGTGAAGCGTTCGATGGGCGGGGTCGGTTATGCCGGGGTCGACAACGACGTCTTCTACATGGACCAGACGATGATGCTGCTCGGCGATGCGAAGAAGATGACCGACGACATCGTCAAGTCGCTCAACGGCGGCGGGCACTAAGACCTCAAGCGGCGGCGGGCATTGACCCGAATCGTCATCCCGGCGAAGGCCGGGATCTCGACATGCCGTTGAAACGCAACGGCGAGACCCCGGCCTTCGCCGGGGTGACGATAAAGGGATAAACGTCACTTATGCGTAAAATCGGCCTGATCGGCGGCATGAGCTGGGCATCGACCGAGCTCTATTATCGGCACCTCAACAAGGGTGTGCAAAAGCGCCTCGGCACCGCCTGTTCGGCGCCGATCGTGATGGAAAGCCTGAACTATTGCGATCTGTCGCGGATCACGACGCCCGAAGGATGGGCGCATGCGAAAGAGGTGCTCATCGCCTCGGCGCAGCGGCTGGAGGCTGCGGGGGCCACCGCGCTGATGATTGCCGCCAATTCGATGCACAAGGTGGCGGAGGATGTCGCCGCGGCCATATCAATCCCGCTGCTCCATATCGTCGACGAAACCGGCGAGAAGATGAAGGCCGACGGGATCAAGGCGGCGGCGGTGATCGGCACGCGCAACGTGATGACCGAAGCCTGGTTCCGCCAGCGGCTGGTCGGTCATGGGCTGACGCTGGCCCCCTATGACGCGAGCCGCGCCGACGAGATCGACCGGATCATTTACGAAGAGCTGATGCAGGGCAAGGCGAACGAAAGTTCGCGGCGCACGATGAAAACCTTCATCACCGATATTGCCAAGCAGGACGTCCAGGCGATCGTGCTGGCGTGCACCGAGCTGGTGATGCTGGTCGATCCCGACGCCAATGTGCTGCCGATTTACGACACGACGCGGATTCACGTCGCGGCGGGGGTGGACTGGATTTTGGGGGACGAGGGGTAACCCGCTCCCCTCCCGCTTGCGGGACGGGTTGGGGGTGGGCCAGCATCGTCTGATCTGCCCACCCCGCTGCGACTAGCAAACAAGTTTGCAAGTCTCGCTGCCCCTCCCCTGAAGGGGAGGGGATAAGGCTATCCCATCTTCGTCCAGGTCACGGTGCGGCAGAACAGGCTGACGCAGCCCTTCATCGTCAGTTTGCCGCCTTTCACGCGCAAATGCGCTTTGTAATAGCGCCCGTCTTCGGGGCTATAGCCTTCGCCCTTCCACCCGTCGCCGTGCGGGGCGAGGTCCCAATAGATTTGCAAGCCGGTGACCTGGCGGCTTCGCTTGGCCTTGTCGGGGTTGCGTTCGTCGAGCTGGCCGCCCGTGGGCTGTTTGACGAGGATGCGTTCGATACGTCCGCACATCTTGTTGCCGCACGCGGCCAGGACGACGACGCCTTTGCCGTCATCGGTTTTCCAGCGTCCGGCGATCGGCGAGGGCGCCGCCGCCATCGAAGGCACCGCAATCAAGGCGACAAGCGCCAAACCAAATCTTGTTATCAAAGCGACCACTCCCCGTTTGTAGCTACACGCATGTCAGCAACATCGCTTGGCATCCGTCAAGTCTTGCCGCATGTTCCCCGAAAATCAGGGGAGAGAGCGATGCGATTCCATGGCCTTCACGCGGCGACGCTGGGCATTTTGGCGGCGCTTGTTGCCGTTCCGGCGGCGGCCAAGACGATCAGCGTCAGTGCGACAACGCCCGACGCCAATGAAAAGCTGCAAGAGGCGCTGATCCTGGCCGAACCGGGTGACATTGTTCAGCTGGGCGCGGGGGTGTGGAAACTGGTCGACGGCCTGTCGCTCGATGTTGCCGGGGTCACGGTACGCGGCGCCGGAGCGGGCGAGGGCGGTTCGGTGCTCGACTTTACCGGGCAGCAGGGCGCGGGCGAGGGGCTGCTCGTCACGGCGGACGATGTGTTGCTGACCAATTTTGCGGTGCTCAATACCAAGGGCGACGGGATCAAGTCGAAGGGTGCCGACCGCATCGTCTATCACCAACTGCGCGTCGAATGGACCGCGGGGCCAAAGGAAACCAATGGCGCCTACGGCATCTATCCGGTCGAAAGCACCGACGTGCTGGTCGACAGCGTCTATGTGCGCGGCGCGTCGGATGCGGGCATCTATGTCGGCCAGTCGAAGAACATCATCGTGCGCGATTCGATCGCGACCGAGAATGTCGCGGGGATCGAGATCGAAAACAGCTATAACGCCGACGTCCACGACAATATCGCGACGAAAAACACCGGCGGCATCCTGGTGTTCGACCTGCCCAGCCTGCCGATGCAGGGCGGGCACAATGTCCGGGTGTTCGAGAATATCGTCAACGACAACAGCACGCCGAACTTTGCGCCAAAGGGCAATATCGTCGCCAGCGTGCCGACCGGCACCGGCGTGCTGGTGATGGCGAACCGCCATGTCGAGATTTTCGACAATGTCTTTGCCGACAATGGCACCGCCAATGTGATGATCGTCGGTTACCGGTACGAGCATAAGGACCCGAAATACCAGCCGCTGCCGCGCGACATCGTGGTGCGCGGCAACCAGCATGGCAAGGCGGGCTATGCCCCGGCGTTCGAGGGCGGGGCGCAGATTGCCGCGGCCTTTGGCGGGTCGATCCCGCCGGTGCTGTGGGATGGCGCGGGCGACGCGGTGGTGCTGGACAAGGTTGGCGTGCTGTCGCTGAACCTGCCCGACGTTGCCACCCCGCGCGATCAGGCGAAGCCGGCTCCCGCCGATCTGTCGAAGGGGACGCCGCCCGCAGCGTTGCCCGCGATCAAGCTGCCCGACGCGATGGAGGCGAAGGTCAAATGAGGCGCATCGCGGCATCGCTGGCGGCGGCGTTGCTGTGCAGCGGCGGTACGCCCGCGGTCCCCTTTGCCGACGCGCAGCGGGCTATCTTGGAGGGGGACAGCCTGCCGCAGAAATTGTCGGCATTCGGGCTGTTCAACGGCAAAGATCCGGCGCGGCCCCCGGCGGGGGTCGAATATGGACTCGGCACTGCATTGTTCAGCGACTATGCCGAAAAGGATCGCTTCATCATCATGCCGATCGGCGAGGCGGCGCGGGTGTCGGCGGACGGAAAGATCGAATTTCCGGTCGGGACCGTTCTGGTCAAGAGTTTCCGATGGCCCGATTTCAACGGAGGGCGCCCGGTCGAAACCCGGTTGCTGATCCATCGCGCGGCGGGGTGGATTGCGCTGCCCTATATCTGGGACGCCGATGGCCGCGACGCCACGCTGGCGCTGGGCGGGCGGCGGGTGCCCGTGACGTTCAAGAGCCCGGACGGGACAACGCACCGCATCAACTACGCGGTACCGAACCGAAACCAGTGCAAGGAGTGCCACAGTCGGAATGGCGTCGTCGAACCGATCGGTCCGCGGGTTGGCAACATCGGCTTCAAACCAGTGCGGCTGGCGTTGAAAGCGCCGCCCATTCGTTTTTCAGACATTGGTATGCCCCGACCCGCAATGCCGATTTGGGACGACCCCAAAAGCGGTAGCGTCGCCGAGCGCGCCCGCGCCTATCTCGACGTCAATTGCGCGCACTGCCACAATCCGGCGGGCAGCGCGTCGAACAGCGGGCTGTTCCTGCGCTGGACCGACGATCCGGCGGGGGTCAATTACGGCATCGGCAAACGCCCGACCGCGGCGGGGCGCGGCAGCGGCGGCATGGATTTCGCGATTGCGCCCGGCGATCCCGCGCACAGTTTCCTGATCTATCGCCTTGAAAGCACCGATCCCGGCATCGCCATGCCCGAGGTGGGGCGGTCGACGGTGCACAAGGAAGGCGCGGCGCTGCTGCGACAATGGATCGCGGAAATGCCAAAGGGCGGGAGCAACTAGGTTTGCCCCGGCCTTGAACGAAACAGGTTCCGCCCATATGCGTCATCCCGGCGAAGGCCGGGATCTCATCCTCGCGACCTGACGCTCCGTCGAGATCCCGGCCTTCGCCGGGATGACGATAAAAGGTTGTCCCGATGCCGTCCCTCGTCCTCCACGACTATTTCCGCTCCTCGGCCAGCTATCGCGTGCGCATCGCGTTGAACCTGAAGGGCCTCGATTATGAACGCGTCGAGATCAGCCTGATCGCGGGCGAGCAGCGCAGCGACGCCTATCTGGAGCTCAACGCGCAGGGCTTTGTCCCGATGCTGGTTGCCGATGGCGAACCGATTATCCAGAGCATGGCGATCATCGACTGGCTGGACCGCAGCTTTCCCGAGCCGCGTTTGATCCCCGATGATGCGATGCCGCGCGCGGTCGCACTGGCGCAGTCGCAGGTAATTGCGAGCGACATTCACCCGCTCAACAACCTGCGCGTGCTCAAATATCTGAAACGCGACTTGGGACTGAACGAGCAGACCAAGGACCGCTGGATCGCGGCCTGGATCGCGCAGGGGTTCGAGGCGCTCGAGGCGATGGCGGGGGACGGCAAGTATCTCGGCGGCGACACACCGAGCATCGCCGACTGCTGCCTGGTGCCGCAAATGTACAATGCGCGCCGGTTCGAGGTGCCGATGGACGATTATCCGCGGCTGGTCGCGATCGACGCGGCGTGCATGGAACTGGACGCATTCCAGGAAGCCCATCCCGACGCGGTCAAACCCGCGTGATCCGCCTGCTGGCGAGCGCGGCGCTGCTGGCAACCCCGGCGGCGGCGATGGCGCAGGACGACGGCGCGGATGGGGCCGATGACGCGCCAATCATCCTTTATCACCCGACGATCGAGATCATTGTCGTGACCGGCGGCGGCGCGCTGGCGCCGCCGGTGGGCGACCGGGTACAGGACGTTACCGTGATCCGCGACGTCGCGCCGGGGCTTGGCGCGCGGGTCGAGAATCGCCTGCGCGACGAAGCCGGCATCGTCCAGTTCCGCCGCTCCGACAGCCGATCGGCGCACCCGACGAGCCAAGGCGTCACACTGCGCGGGCTCGGCGGCAATGCATCGAGCCGCGCGATCGTGACGCTCGACGGCGTGCCGCAGGCCGATCCGTTCGGCGGCTGGATCGCCTGGAGCAGTTTCGATTCGGTGCGGCTGGCCGGGATCAGGGTGACGCGCGGGGGCGGCAGCGGAGGCGATGGGCCGGGAGCGCTGGCCGGAACGATCGCGCTGAGTTCCAGCTTTGCCGATGGCGGCGAAGGCAGCGCCGCCTATGGCTCGCGCAACAGCTTCGATTTTTCGGGCAGTGCGGGCACCGCCAATGAACGCGGCGCGGCGGCGATCGATGCGCGTTTCGTCGGCGGCGAAGGCTTTACGCCGATCGTCGCCACCCAGCGCGGAGCGGTCGATCGGCCGGCAGGTTATCGACAGGGCGGCGGTGGGGTTCGCTTGCAGGCGAACGCCGGTGCGAGCGGGCGCGTGGAGGCGACCGTCCGCGGCTTTTTCGACCGGCGCGACCGCGGCACCGCGTTCAGCCGCAGTCGGACCCACGGCATCGATGCCAGCATCCGCTATATCTTCGACCCAACGCCCTATGACGGATGGCAGGCGTCGGCGCTCGCCTATGTGCAACTGCGCAATTTCGATACCGGTTTCGCCAGCGTTGCCGCTGGCAGGGGCAGTGTCGTGCCGGCACTCGATCAGCATGTCCCCGCGACCGGGATTGGCGCACGCCTCGAACTTCGCCCAGCGTTCGGGAACGGCCGCAATCCGCTCCGCATCGGCGCCGACTGGCGCCGTACCGTCGGACGCACCGAAGAGGATTTCTTCTTCACCGGGCTGGTGCCGGGACGACATCGCAGGGCTGGGGGCGACAGCGACACCTTCGGCGCTTTTGCCGAATGGACCGGCGGCGCGCGCGGCGACGCGATTGTGTGGACGGTCGGCGGCCGGATCGACCGCTGGTCGATCGGTGAGGGCTATCGGTTCGAAAACAATATCGGCGGAACGGTGATTACCGATGCCCGCTTCGCTGCAAGACAGGGGTGGGAAGGCAGCGGCCGAGCCGGGCTGAGTTGGCAGCCGGGCAGCATCGTCTTTCGCGCCGCTGCCTATCGCGACTGGCGCCTGCCGACGCTTAACGAACTGTACCGCCCATTCCGCGTCGGCGCCGACGCCACAGCAGCGAACGAGACGCTGGCGCCGGAGCGACTATGGGGGGGCGAGGTCGGGATCGACTGGCTGGGCGGCGACAGTCAGGCGTCGGTGACGCTGTTCGCCAATCGCCTGTCGAACGCCATCGTCAACGTCACGCTGGGGCAGGGACCGGGGACGTTTCCTGGCGTCGGCTTCGTCGCCGCGGGCGCCACGTACAGCCAGCGGCAGAATCTGGATGCGATCGTCGCCAAAGGCATCGAATTCAGCGCCGAACAGCATGTCGGCCCCGCAACGCTGCGCGCAACTTACGCCTTCACCGATGCCAGGGTCGATGCATCGGGCGCGGCCGCGACTCTCGACGGCCGCCGTCCGGCGCAGATTGCCAAACATGGCGGCAGTTTGTCGCTGCGCAGCGATGCCGGCGGCCCGTTCGGCGGTTTCGCGACGCTGCGCTACATCGGCAAGCAGAATGAGGACGATCTGGGGCTGCAAGTGCTGGGCGATGCGCTGACGCTCGACGCCGGATTGTCGTGGCAGCTCGCCGACGCGATCCGGATCGAGGCACGCGGCGAAAATCTGTTCGATGAACTGGTGCCCGCCGCCATCTCGTCGGCCGGGATCGTCGAGCGGGCGACGCCGCGGACGCTTTGGGTCGGGGCGCGGGTGTCGTTCTGACCTTCACAGGACGGCGATTGTCGATAAGAACAGGCCATGCCCGCCAAGAAACTGAACCTCGACAATTTCCTGCCCTATCGCTTGTCGATCGCGTCGAACGCCTTGTCCGAACGGATTGCCGCCGAATATCAGAACCGCTTCGGACTCAAGATCCCCGAGTGGCGGTTGATGGCGGTGCTGGGCGAAGGACGGCCCAAAACGCAGCGCGAGCTGGTCGAAGCGACGCGGATGGACAAGGTGACGGTGAACCGCGCCGCAAAAGCCCTTGCCGAACGGCAATTGATCGCGCGGCAGGCGCATGCGGTCGATGGACGGTCGCACCATCTGGAACTCACCGCAACCGGCTGGTCGCTCTACGAAGCCATCGTGCCCGCCGCGCTGGCCAGCGAAGCGCAGCTTGAATCCAGGATCAGCACGGCGGAGCGCGCGACGATGATGGCGATCCTGGCCAAGCTGATCGCCGCCGCCGAAGATTATGCCTGATCCCGCCTATCGCGCCGCGCCGCCGGGCGCGCTGCGCGTCGAACCGCTGGGCGAGCTGACCGCGATTTTCGATCGCCGGTCGATGCAGACGCATCTGGTGGTGTCGCCGATTCCCGAAATATTGGCGGCGATGGGGGCGGGCGATTGCGACGCGGCAACTCTGGCGGCGCGGCTGGCCGAATGCTTTGAATTCGACGGCGACGACGCGGTGCAACCGATCCTGACCGAGCGGCTGGCCGAGCTGGCGGCGATGGGGCTGGTGGCGCGCGCGTGAGGCACAGCATTCGCATTGCGGTCGGCCCCGTGCAGTTCCGCATCGGCAGCGACTGGGCCGAACCGATTGCTGCGCTTGAGACGCTGTACCGCGGCTACCCGCAAGACGACGCGCGGCCCGCCGACGCCACGGTGCGGCTGTTCGCGGCGCGGCCGTGGCGGCGCTGGGTGCGGCCTTCGGTGCATATCGGCGGCGATTTTGTCGTGCCCGACGCGCTGCCGTTGCCGCTGTCGATGGGATTGCTCGCCGCCGAAATGGGGATGAACCTGCAGGTCGCGCTGGGGTGGCGGCGGCACATGCTGCTCCACGCCAGTGCGGTGGCGAAGGATGGCCGGGCGCTGATCATGTCGGGCGAATCGGGATCGGGGAAATCGACGCTCGCGGCGCTGCTGGGTGAGGGCGTGTGGAGGTTGATGGGCGACGAGTTCACGCTGATCGAGCCCGTGAGCGGCGATGCGCTGGCGTTTCCGCGCGCGGTCAGCCTGAAGAATGAAGCGATCGCGGCGGTCGCGGCGCGGGTCGATGCGGCGCGGCTGGGGCCGCCGATGACCGGAACGCCAAAGGGCGACATCCGCCACCTGATCCCGCGCGCCGATGCGATTGCGGATATGCACGAGCCCGTGCGGCCCGCACTGCTGCTGTTCCCGCGCTTCGGCGGCGACGCGGCGATCGAGGCGATGGGCGAGGGCGAGGCGTTTGTGCGGCTGACCGAAGCATCGACCAACTATGTCGCGCTGGGCGAGGCGGGTTTCGCCGCGCTGACGCGGCTGGTGCGCGACACGCCCGCATTCGGCATTTCCTATCCCGACAGCGCCACCGGGATGGCGCTGGTCGAGCAATTATGGGCCGAGGTGACAAAGTGAGCGCGGTGCGGACCTTTGTCGACCTGCTCGCCGGACGCCGCGAAGCGTCCACGCTGGCATCGCGCGACTGGGATGGGGTGATCGGGGTCGCGCGCAGCGAGGCGATGCTCGCGACGCTGGCGCACCGGCTGGCGGACAATGACTTGCCGCCGACCGTCGCGGCGCTGTTCGCCGACCAGCGCGCCGCTGCGGCCGTCGCGCAGCGACAGGCGCTGTGGGAAGCCGAAATGGCGCGGCGCGCGCTGGCGCCGGCGGGGATCGAGTTCGTGCTGCTGAAGGGCGCCGCTTACGCCGCCGCGGGCATGGCGTGCGCCGCCGGGCGACAGATCGGCGACCTCGACATCTTGGTGCTGGCGTCGGACATCCGCCGGTCCGAGAACGCTTTGCTCAACGCCGGGTGGGAATGGGTCAAATCGGACCCCTATGACGATTTCTATTACCGCGAGCATATGCACGAGCTGCCGCCGCTGATCCACCAGGCGCGCGACCGGATGATCGACGTCCACCACACGATCCTGCCAAAGACGCACCGGATTACACCCGATGCGCTGGCGCTAGTTAGCGATGCGGTGACGAGTGCGGACGGTTTTGCCGTGTTGAATCCCGCCGACATGGCATGTCACTGCGCCGCGCATATGCTCGCCGACGGCGATTTGCAGGGCGGGCTGCGCAATCTGTGGGATTTCCACCTGATGACGCGCGATTTTGCTACGGCGGATAAAGCGTTCTGGGACCAACTCGATGTGCGTGCGCGGCTGCACGGGTTGCAGGATGCGGTGCAGCGGGCAGCGCGGTTGGCGCGTGATCTGTATAGCGCGCGGCTACCCAAGGGATGGGATGGTCAAGACGCGAACGACGGCTGGTTTCGCCAGCGCCTGCTCGCGCGGGACGATTGGGGGCGCGTGACCCGACCGCTGCTCGAACAGGCTTTCTATATCCGCTCGCACTGGCTGCGGATGCCGCCGACGATGTTGGCGCAGCATTTGTGGACCAAGTGGCGGAAGACACAATAATGCTCCTCCCTTTCAAGGGAGGGTTATAGTTTCCAAAGCAGCGGGACCAGCTGGTCGAAATGGTCGATGACGTGATCGGCGCCGAGCCCTTGAACAGGCCGATCGAGGAAGCCGAAGCTGACCGCCACGCTGGTTATTCCCGCACGTTGCGCCGCCATCACGTCATAGATGCTGTCACCGACAAACGCCGCGCGCCCGCCGCCGCAGCGGGCGATCATTTCGACGATCGGCGCGGGCGAGGGCTTGGCATTGCCCGGCCCCAGCGTGTCGCCGCCGATGATCGTCGCCATGCGGTCCGCCAGCCCCAGTTCGCTGAGCAGCTTGCGTGCCATGTCCTCGCGCTTGTTCGTGACGACCGCCGTCTTCACCCCCAGCGCATCGAGACGGTCGAGCGCCGCGATCAAGCCGGGGAAAGGACCGCTTTGGACCGCGATATTCGCTTCGTAGAAGCGCAGCAGTTCGCGGTAGAGGCGCTCGAAATCGCCGCCCGGGACGCCGCCGGTCGCGGCGAACCCTTGTTCCAGCATGTGCCGCGCGCCCAGACCGATCATCGGCCGCACCTCGGCCTCGGTCAGCGGCGCGCGGGCGGCGAGACCCAGCGCGTGATTGACCGCGGCGGTCAGGTCGCCGGCGGTATCGACCAGCGTGCCGTCAAGGTCGAAGCCGACGATGGCAAAGGGAAAACCGGACATCGACCAGCGCATGGCGTGATGTGCTGGAAACCGCAATGATTTGCTGGCATGGCGCGCGGATGAGCAATGCAATCGCCGCTATCGTCCTTGCCGCGGGCAAGGGCACCCGCATGAAATCCGACCTGCACAAGGTGCTGCACCCGATCGCCGGGCGGCCGATGCTGCTGCACCTGATGGCGAGCGTCGATGCATTGAACCCCGCCAAGAAGGTGGTGATCGTCGGCGACAAGGCCGATCAATTGGAAGCCGCGCTCGCGGGCACCGCCGACCTGGCGGTGCAGGATCCGCAGCTCGGCACCGGCCATGCGGTGCAGCAGGCCGAGGCCGCGCTCACCGGCTTCGACGGCGACGTGCTGATCCTCTATGGCGACGTGCCTTTCGTCCCCACCGCGACGATGCAAGCGATGATCGACCGGCTGAACGCGAAGGATGCGCCCGCGGTTGTGGTGCTCGCGTTCGAACCCGACGATGCGCAGCAATATGGCCGTGTGATCACCGAAGGCGACCGCGTCACGAAGATGGTCGAGCATAAGGATGCGACCGGTGCCGAGCGCGCGGTGCGGCTGTGCAACTCCGGCTTGATGGCGGCGAAGTCGGCGGACCTGTTCGCGCTGCTGGCGCGGGTGACGGACGACAACGCCGCCAAGGAATTCTATCTCGTCGATATCGTCAATATCGCCAATGCTGACGGACGCCACTGCGCGGTCGTCGTCACCGATCCCTATGATGTCGCGGGCATCAACAGCCGCGGCGAACTCGCGGCGATGGAGGGCGAATGGCAGGCGCGCCGCCGCGTGCAGGCAATGGCCGACGGGGCCAGCATGATCGCGCCCGAAACCGTCTGGTTTGCATGGGACACCCAGCTTGGCCGCGATGTCACGATCGAACCCAATGTGTTCTTCGGTCCCGGCGTCACTGTCGCCGACAATGTGAAGATCCGCGCCAACAGCCATATCGAGGGTGCGACGATCGCCAGCGGGTGCGAGGTTGGCCCCTTTGCGCGCCTCCGCCCCGGCACCATCCTGGGCGAAAAGGCCAAGATCGGCAATTTCGTCGAAACCAAAAAGGCGGTGCTGGGCAAGGGCGCCAAGGCGAACCATTTGACCTATCTGGGCGACGCGACGATCGGCGCGGGTGCGAACATCGGCGCGGGGACGATTACCTGCAACTATGACGGCTATTTCAAATATCAGACCGTGATCGGCGAAAATGCGTTCATCGGCAGCAACAGCGCGCTGATCGCCCCGGTCACCATCGGCCGCGACGCGATCGTGGCCGCGGGCAGCGCGGTGTCGCGCGACGTCGGCGACGGCGACCTGCGCATGGTCCGCGCCGAACAGCTGGTCAAACCCGGCTGGGCGGACCGTTTCCACGATACGATGCGCAAGAAAAAGGCAGGGAAGTAACCGTCATGCCCGCGCCGACGCTGACCACGCCGCGGCTGGTGCTGCGCCAGATCCGCGCGGGTGATGCCGCCGCGCTGTTCGCGGTGCTGTCCGATCCCGAAGTGATGAATTGGTGGTCGAGCGGCCCGCACCAGTCGCTTGCCGAGACCGCCGACTATGTTGCATCGAACGCCGCCGAAGGGCAGGGCTTTACGTGCTGGGCGATCACGTTGGGCGACGATGTCGCGATCGGCTGGGTAATCCTGATCGACGGCAAGCCCGATGTGAAGGAAATCGGCTATATCCTGCACCGCGACCATTGGAGCGGCGGGATCGCGCGCGAAGCGGTGGCGCGTGTGATCGACTATGGCTTTGGCGAATTGAAGCTGCGCCGCATCTTTGCCGATACCGACCCGGAGAACAGCGGCTCGATCGCGCTGCTCCGGCGGCTGGGATTTCAGCATGAGGGCCATTTGCGCGGCGAATGGGAAACGCATATCGGGGTCCGCGATGCGCTGATCTTCGGCTTGCTGCGCGACGAATGGGCGATGGAGAAGATGCCGTGAGCGACCGTTACACCGACAAGCCGTTCCTGCGCTTTGTCGACGCTTGGGTGCTGAAGGCGATTGGGCATCTTGACGATGCGACTGAAAGCTATTGCAAGGCGATGGTGCCGCAGCTGGAACAGAGTTTCGGTTTGAAGGGCAGCTGGGAGCGGATCGTCGAACAGCAGATGAAATTCGGCCCCGATCTGGCCGCGCAGGTCCGCAAGGTCTGGACCGACGGCAAGTCGCGGTTCGAAGCCGGCAACGGCACCGCGCCCGACCCGGTGCAGTTTGCCTATCTGTTCGTCGACAAGAATCTCCGCAACAGTTGACATGATATCATGATATGATATCAGTATATCAATGACCCGCATCCTCGCCGATCTGCCCGACGAAGACATCCAATGGCTCGACCAGATTGCTGCCGAGCAGGGAAAGTCGCGCGCGTCGGTGCTTCGCGACGCCGTTACGGATTATCGGGCGCATTCGCATGCATCGCAGCGCAAGGATTGGCTCGATATTGGCTTTGGAGCTTGGAAGGACCGGGTCGATATCGGCGATTCGGTAGAGTGGCAGCGGCGAGAACGCGCTGCGTCGACCCGCCCGTGGGACGATGATTATGAAGAGGTCAAAGCGGAATTTCCCGACCTCTTCGATGCCGAAGACGATCGCCAGCGCCAAATCCATCTTGATATGCTGGCAGGAAAATATCCCAAGCCTAAAAAGCCCGCTTCTCAGTGAGCGGCTTCAGCTTTGATTCAAATATCATCATCGATGCGCTGGCCGGGTTCGGTCCGGCGCGCGCAGAAATCGATCGCGCGACGGATTATGGTTCGCGCGCGTGGATCAGCCGCGTGGTGTGGATCGAAGTCATGTCGAAGGGCGAAGGCGATGGCCTGCGGCGCGCCGAAACGCTTCTTTCGGGCTTCAGCGTCGATGAAGTCGATGCCGAAATTGGTCGGCGCGCTGCTGCCTTGCGGCGCGAACGCGGCCGGTTGAAAGCGATGGACGCCATCATTCTTGCCACCGCGCTCACCCGTGGGCGCGTGCTCATCACCCGCAATACAAAGGATTTCCCGGCGAATATGCCGGGCATCCGTGTTCCCTATACGCTCTAAGACGAAAGCCAGATCCTCATGTGCGGAATTATCGGAATTATCGGCAAAGACCAGGTCGCCGATCGCCTCGTCGATGGGCTGAAGCGGATGGAATATCGCGGCTATGACTCGGCGGGCGTCTGCACCGTTCAGGGCGGCCAGCTGATCCGCCGCCGCGCCGAGGGCAAGCTGGCCAATCTCGTCAAGGAACTCGCGGGCAACCCCGCCTCCGGCACCGTCGGTATCGCGCACACCCGCTGGGCGACCCACGGCGCGCCGACGACGAGCAACGCGCATCCGCATGCGACGGGCGAGGTGGCGCTGGTCCACAACGGCATCATCGAGAATTTCAAGCCGCTGCGCGAGGCGTTGCAGGCGCGCGGGCGCAGCTTTGAGAGCGAGACCGATACCGAAGTCGTCGCGCACCTCGTCAGCGAACAGGTCGAAGCGGGCAAGTCGCCGACCGAAGCGGTGCAGGCGGTTCTGCCGCAACTGCGCGGCGCCTTTGCGCTCGCGATCGCTTTTCGCCAGCATCCCGATCTGCTCATCGGTGCGCGCCTAGGCTCACCGCTCGTCGTCGGCTATGGTGAAGGCGAAACCTATCTGGGTAGCGACGCGCTCGCGCTTGCGCCGCTGACGCAGAAAATCGCATATCTGGAGGAGGGCGACTGGGTCGTCATCACGCGCGAGGGCGCACAGATTTACGACAGCGCCAACAATCCGGTCACGCGAGAAATTACCACCAGCGGGGTCACCGCCGCAGCGGTCGAAAAGGGCAATTACCGGCACTTCATGCAAAAGGAGATTTTCGAGCAGCCGACCGTGGTCGCACAGACGCTGTCCTCCTACATCCGCCCGCTCGAACAGACGGTGGCGCTGCCACAGATGGATTTCGACCTCAGCAAGATCGACCGCATCACCATCGTTGCCTGTGGCACCAGCTTCTACGCGGGCATGGTCGCCAAATATTGGTTCGAAACCTTTGCGCGCGTCCCCGTCGACATCGATGTCGCGAGCGAGTTCCGCTACCGCGACCCGGTGCTGCAACCGGGCGGCCTCGCGCTGTTCATCTCGCAATCGGGCGAGACGGCCGACACGCTCGCGGCACTGCGTCATTGCAAGGCGAACGGCCAGACGATCGCGGTCGTCGTGAATGTACCGACCAGCAGCATGGCGCGTGAGGCCGACCTGTTGCTGCCGACCCACGCGGGGCCGGAGATCGGCGTCGCCTCGACCAAAGCCTTCACCTGCCAGCTTGCGGTGCTCGCCGCGCTCGCCGCGCACCTTGCACTCAAAAAGGGCAAGCTGAGCGCCGCCGACGAGCATGAGATCGTCGAGCATCTGATCGAGGCGCCCGCCGCGCTCAACGCTGCGCTGGCGCACGACGAAGACATCGCAGCGATGGCGCACCTTGTCGCCCCGGCGCGCGACGTCCTGTACCTGGGACGCGGCCCCGACTATCCGCTGGCGATGGAAGGCGCGCTCAAGCTCAAGGAAATCAGCTATATTCACGCTGAAGGTTATGCCTCGGGCGAAATGAAGCACGGCCCGATCGCGCTGATCGACGAATCGGTCCCGGTCATCGTCCTCGCGCCCAGCGGGCCATTGTTCGAAAAGACCGTCAGCAACATGCACGAAGTGATGGCGCGCGGCGGCAAGGTCGTGCTGATCAGCGACGCCGACGGCATCGCCGAGGCGGGCGACGGCTGCATGGCAACGATCGAAATGCCCAAGGTGCATCCCTTGATCGCGCCGCTGGTGTACGCGGTGCCGGTGCAACTGCTCGCCTATCATGTCGCGGTGGCGAAAGGGACCGATGTGGATCAGCCGCGGAATTTGGCGAAGTCGGTGACGGTGGAGTAGGCCGATGGTCGCTGAACCCGCGAGTTCGGTGCCGGCCGCTATCAGCCTCGCCTTGGCCGCGGTTTTTCTGTGGGTTGTTGCCAGCATCATGCTGCGGCGCCGAGGCAAGCGCCCGGTCGCCGATGCTCCCGAGGGTGAACCCTATCGCGTATATACTCGAGAATATGATCGAACTTTGACGGTCGCTGACCTACCTGCTGCCGTCTATGAAGCGAGCCCCGACCGCGAAAAGGGTCATGTCGAGGTCGACGATGAGCATTGGCGTACGCAGATTGCAAACGCCGACGCCATCTATCGCAAGCTGGGCGAAGCGTTTCCGCTTTCCGAGCGAGAATATGGCAAGCTTGACGACACGGCTATCCTTTTGCTGATCGACCAATCAGGTTCGATGCGCGGTGAGCCCATGGCTTCGGTAACGGCGGGGGCCCGACGATTGTCGGAAGAGCTTGACCGGTGCGGAGCTAATGTCGCTGTCGCGGGGTACACGACTGCTGGGTGGCATGGAGGTTTCGCGCGGCGCAAATGGTTGCGAGATGGCCAGCCTGCACAACCGGGGCGTCTGTGTGCATTGCTGCACATCCTCTATCAGCCATTCGATAGACGAGTTCAGGACGACAATATTTGGCAGCAAATGCTGAATCCCGACATCTTGCGCGAAAATGTTGATGGGGAAGCCCTGCAATGGGGTGCCAATTGCCTGAAAGAACGGCCCGCGCGACGCCGCGTGCTGTTGGTCATTAGCGACGGCGCTCCGGTAGATGACGCTACGCTTTTGGCGAACGGGATTTCCTATCTGCATCGTCACTTCCTGACGGTGCGTGACGCGCTGCTGGACGCAAGGGAGCCGGAATTGCTTGCGATCGGTGTGGGCTATCGTGTTTCCGAATTCTATCCCGTCTCGCGCGAAGTAACCGACGCAGGCGGACTTGTCCGGGCAGGACTGGAATTGGTGAGAGACGGGGTGAAGACGGGATGAGCTGGAACATCGCCTGCCATTGCGGCGCCGTCGCGGTGCGCCTCGCCAAGGCGCCCGAAGAAATCGCCGAGTGCAATTGCTCGCTCTGCTTTTCGCACGGCATTCTCTGGGCCTATTATTCGCCGCGCGATGTCGTGATCGAGGGTCCGACGCGGACCTACAATCGTACCGATCGGCCGAACCCCAATTCGGACCTGCATTTTTGCGCGACGTGCGGCTGCGTGACGCATTGGTCGGCGACCGCGGGACTGATCGAGCGGATGGGCGGCGCGGTCGATCTGATGGGCGTCAACATGCGTCTGTTCGCGCCGGAGCAGCTCAGCGGGTTGAAGCTCAGTTTTCCCGACGGCCGCGGCTGGTCGGGCGAAGGGGCATGGGGTTTTGTCGGCGAAGCGGGCGTTATGCCCTGATCCAGCGATCAGCTGGTTTCATTCGCCTGCGCCAGAATCGACGCCGCGATGTCCTCGATCTTGCCGGCGACCAGCAGCGGCGCACCGCCGACCATGCCGACCTGGGTCTGGCCGTTTTCATAGTCGCGAAGCCAGGCGACATTTTCGGCGACGACCAAGTAATTGCCGCCGCGCGAGTTTAGGGTAATGAATTTCATCTTGCTGTCTCCTGACCCGGCCGCCTCTAGGCACCAAATATGAAGATTGTTGGTTTCGTATGACCCCCGCCGCGATCATTTTCGACTTCGACGGCGTGATCGCCGACAGCGAGGTACGCGCGAATACGTCGCTTGCCGAGAGCCTGACCGCGATCGGTATGCCGACGACCTATGACGAGTGCCTGCGCGACTATTACGGGCATAACTGGCAGGAGACGCAGCGGCGGATCGAGGCGCGTTTCGGGCGCGCGCTGCCCGGCGATTTTCGCGAGACGCATCGCGTTCGGGCGCGGGCTCGGTTCATGGAGGGTTTCGACGCGGTTCCCGGCGCGGCGGCGTTTCTTAACGCGATGGGGTCGCTGCCGCGCGCGATCGCGTCATCGAGCCGCGCCGAATATATCGACTGGGCGCTCGGCCTGTTCGGGCTGCGCCATCATTTTGGCGCGCATATCTACAGCGCCGACGGTTGGGATCGCGGCAAGCCTTTTCCCGACATCTACTTCGCCGCCGCCGAGGGGCTGGGCGTCGATCCGGCGCGGTGTCTGGCGATCGAAGATTCGCCGACCGGGGCGGCGGCGGCGCTGGCCGCGGGGATGACGGTGATCGGTTTCTGCGGTGCGGGCCATATCGTCGATCGCGCGGCGCATGGTGCCTTGTTGCGCGAGGTTGGTGTGCATCATGTGGCGATGCGTTTTGACGAAATCGCGATTCAAAAACCGCTATCCTATCGGTCGGTGCTGGATTAGCTTCCCGCTCCGTTGAGGAGAGAGTTATGTGCACCGAGAATACCGAAGCCGATCTTGACCGCGCCGGGATGGCGGTCGGCCGCCGCAGCTTTGCCGCGCTGGCCGGCGCCGGTGCGTTGATCGCTGCGCTGCCGGCACGCGCGATCGCGGGCAAGCCGGTGAAGGGCCGCGATGTCGAGATTACGACCGCGGCGGGCATTTGCGATGCTTATTTCGTCGCGCCTGCCAGCGGCAAGCATCCGGGGGTGCTGATCTGGCCCGACATCCGCGGGCTGCGCCCGGCGTTCCGCCAGATGGCCGATCGGCTGGCGGGTGAGGGTTATGCGGTGCTGTGCGTCAATCCCTTTTACCGCTGGCAGAAATCGCCGGTGGTCGATGCCGCGAATGATTGGGGCAATCCCGCGGTGCGCGAAAAACTGTTCGGTTATCTGAAGCTGCTGAACAAGGCGGCGGTCGAGACCGACGCGATCGCGCACCTTGCCTTTCTCGACGCGCAGAAGGAGGTCGATACGCGGCGCAAGCTCGCCACGACCGGCTATTGCATGGGCGGCGCGATGACGATCTATACCGCGGCGCTGAAGGCCGACCGGGTCGGCGCGGCGGCGAGCTTTCATGGCGGGGGCGTCGGCACCGACAAACCCGACAGCCCGCATCTGCTGATCCCCGGCACCAAGGCGGGCTATCTGTTCGCGATCGCCGATAACGACGACAAGGAAACGCCGAACGAGAAGGTGCTGCTGAAAGCGGTGCTGGAACCGCGCAAGCAGTGGCATGAGGTCGAGGTTTATGCCGGTGCGATGCACGGTTGGTGTCCGCCCGATGGCCGGGCCTATAACGAAGCCGCTGCCGAAAAGGCGTGGGGGCGGATGCTGGAGCTGTTCAAGGCGAGTTTGTAGCGCGCTTGCGCAGGGGATTGCCCGATGAATTGGACCGCGTTGACCCTCTATCTCGGAACTTTCGGCGTCATGGCTGGTATTCCAATCTATTTCGCCCGCCGTCATCGCAGACGGAAACCCGAAACTTCCCCGTCGTCAGCGTCCGTTATCGACAGGATCGAAAGCGGCGATGGCTTGGCTTACGAGCGCGGTTGGCGGATCGACGAGGCGGTCATGCCGCTGGACAATGGCGAATTTCCACCGCCGCGTGCTTGAGGCATCCGGTCAGCGGTTGGCAGCATAGCTCGCGTAAACGCGCTGGCCGCCGCTGCCGAAGGTCATCACCTTATACGCCTCGCGGTGGTCGCCATGCTCCATGCCCGGGGATCCCATCGGCATCCCGGCGACCGCAAGCCCCTTCACGCCCTTGGGCTTTTCGCGGAGCAGGCGGGCGATTTCCTTGGCGGGGACATGCCCCTCGATCACATACCCGCCCACCAGCACGGTGTGGCAACTGCGCAGCGCTTGCGGCACGCCCTGCTTGTCCTTGACGGCGGCCATGTCGGCGGAATTGACGACGACCGCTTTCTGTCCGAACGACGCTTTCACCTGTTCGAGCCATTTGAGGCAGCAGCCGCATCCCGCGTCGCGGAACATCACCGGGTTGGCGGCGTGGGCAAGGCTGATTGTCGCGGTGAAGGCGGCAAGGGCGAAGACGGCGCGGCGCACGGGGAACATATCGGCTTTCCTTCCTGATTCCAGGCGAAGATTAGCAGCCGCAGCGCGCCGCACAAGCCGTTCAGCCCATCGGGTAGAGGATGTCTTTGCTCACCTGATGCAGCGCGGTCATCACGTCGTCGCCGAGCACCAGATCCATAGCGTCGAGGATCGGCTGCACCTGATCCTCTGCACTGACCCCGACGATCGTCGAGGCGACGAAATCATGCTGTTTCGACCAGGCGGTCGCCATCGTCACCGGGTGCAGCCCGGCGTCCGCGGCGATTTGCAGATAGCGCGCGGTCGCGGCCAGGCTCTTTTCGTTGACGAAGCGGCGGCCCATCGCGGCCTGCCGACCTTCCATCGCGAGATAGCGCGAGAAGCGCGCGCCTTCGGGCGCGGCGCCATCCTGATATTTGCCCGACAGCACGCCGCCGGCGAGCGGCGAATAGGGGATCAGGCTGACCCCTTCCTGGCGGCAGACCTGTTTCAGCTCGTCCTCGAACCGGCGGTTGTTGAGGCTGAAATTATTCTGGATCGTGTGATAGCGCGCGACGCCCAGCTTTTCCGACGCGGCGAGCGATTTCATCAATCCCCAGCTCGTTTCGTTCGAGCAGCCGAGGATGCGGACCTTGCCGACACGCACCAGTTCGTCGAGCGCGTCCATGATCTCCTCATACGGCGCATCATGGTCGGGCCAGTGGGTTTGATACAGATCGACATAGTCGGTTTGCAGCCGCGTCAGGCTGTCGTCGATCGCTTGGAAGATGTTCTTGCGGTCGAGCGCCGTCATCCCGCTGCGGCACGGCGATTTGAACCACACATGGCTCGGCCCCGACACCTTGGTCGCCAGGATGATCGCATCGCGCGGCTTGGTTTTCAGCCAGCGGCCGACAATCTCTTCGGTGCGGCCAACCCATTTGACGTCGGGCGGCACCGGATAGCCCTCGGCGGTGTCGTAGAAGTTGATCCCGGCGTCGAAACAGCGATCGAGGATGCGGAACGCCGCGGCCTCGTCGGTCTGGCTGCCAAAGGTCATCGTTCCCATGCAGATGTCGGACACATGGATGGCGCTCTGGCCCAGGCGGCGGCTTGGCATGGCTCGGTTCTCCGGTCGGCGGAAGGGAGCGCCGTGCATAGGTTGCGGATCGCAACCTGGCAATGCGATGGGGCAATCAGATCAGCAGCGCGAGCGACCCCACCAGCAGCGCCGCCATTGTCCAGTTGAACGCGCGCAGCCGCGCCGCGCTCGACAGCCAGCCACGCAGTACCTGGCCCATCACTGCCCACAGGCTGGTCGACGGCAGGTTGATCAAGCCAAAGACCGCCGCCACGAGCAGGACCGCGCCCAGATTGCGCTCGGGGGCGTAAAGGGCGATCGCGGTCAAGGCCATCGACCAGGCCTTGGGGTTGACCCACTGGAACAGCATAGCCTGGACGAAGCTCATCGGCTTGCCGCGCGCGCCCGATGCGGTGTCGGGCGCGGCGGCGTTGGCGATCTTCCATGCCAGCCACAACAGATAAACGACGCTCACGACCTTGAGCACGCTATTGAGAACCGGGAACAGATCGAACAATCCCATCAGCCCGAGCCCGACGAGGATGATCATCAGCGTAAAGCCCACGCCAACCCCCAGCGCATGCGGCACCGTGCGGCGCAGGCCGAAATTGGCGCCCGACGCCATCAGCATCATATTGTTCGGCCCCGGTGTGATCGAGGAGACGAGGGCGAAGGCGGAGAGCGCGGCGAGTGTGGTCTGGTTCATGCGCGCAACATAATGCGTTTGCTTGGCGCGCGGGTTGCAAAGAACGGCGATTATCGCGTATCGGATGCAATCTATGAGCAAGATGGACGATATTGACCGCAAGATATTGCGCGAACTGTCGCGCGACGGGCGAATCTCGAACCTCGAACTCGCCGACCGCGTCGGGCTGTCGCCATCGGCCTGTTTGCGGCGGGTGCAGGAACTGGAGCGCAGCGGGGTCATCACCGGCTACCGTGCTACCATCGACCCAGCGAAGTTGGGGATGGGGTTTTTGGCCTATGTGACCGTCGGCTTGTCGACGCATACGAAAAAGGCGCAAGCCGATTTCGAGGCCGCGATGGCGGGCGCGCCCGAAGTGCGCGAGTGCCACAACATCACCGGCGCGATCGAATATCTGCTGCGCATCGAAACCGCCGACCTGGCGGCGTACAAGCATTTCCACACCGAAGTGCTGGGAGTGCTGCCGCAAGTGCATTCGATCAGCACCTATGTGGTGATGGATTCGACGAAGGATGAGCGGGCGTAGAATCCAAAGCCTCGTCATTGCGAGGAGCCGAAGGCGACGCGGCAATCCAGGGCGTGCGTAAACCGCTCTGGATTGCGTCGCTTCGCTCGCAATGACGAAACGAGAGGTTGAACAGCAGGCCCACCAACCGCATATCCGTTTCATGACGAAACTTTCTTTCCTCGACCTCGTGCCCGTCACCGACACCGGCACGATTGCCCAGTCGCTCGCCAACGCTGCCGATCTCGCACGCCATGCCGAGGCGCTCGGCTATGGGCGCTATTGGGTCGCCGAACATCACGGGATGGCGGGGATCGCCAGCGCCGCGACCGCGGTTGTGCTGGCGCATATCGGACAGGCGACATCGACCATTCGGATCGGGTCGGCGGGCATCATGCTGCCCAACCATGCGCCGATGGTGATCGCCGAACAATTCGGAACGCTCGAGGCGCTGTTCCCGGGGCGTATCGACCTTGGCCTCGGGCGCGCGCCCGGATCGGATCAGCGCGTCGCGCGCGCGCTGCGCCGCACGCTCGCCAGCGATGAGCGGCAGTTTCCGCAGGATGTGCTCGAATTGCAGGCGTTTCTGGCGGGCGACGAGCAGCTGGGCATCACCGCGGTGCCGGGGGCAGGCACGCATATTCCGCTGTGGATATTGGGATCGAGCACCTTTGGCGCGCAGCTCGCCGCAATGCTTGGGCTCCCCTATGCCTTCGCCAGCCATTTCGCGCCCGATGCGCTCGACGAGGCACTCGACGTCTATCGCCGCCAATTCAGGCCGTCGGCGCAGCTTGCCGAACCCTATGCCGCCGCGGCCTTCAACGCCTTTGCCGCCGACACGCGCGAAGAGGCCGAATTGTTCGCCTCGTCGCAGCAGCAGGCCTTCGTCGCGCTGCGCACCGGCAACCCGGGCAAGATGCAGCCGCCGCTGCCCGGATATAAGGACAGCCTGCCGCCCAATGCGCGCGCCATCCTGGACCATGTGTTGCAATGCTCGGCAGTCGGCACGGCCGACGATGTCGCAGCGGGGTTGCGGGCATTCGTCGCGCGAACGCGGGTTAACGAGGTGGTCATCGCGTCGTCGATGTACGACCATGACGCGCGCAAACATTCGCTGGCGCTGACGATGGAAGCTGCGCGGTCGATTTGAGTAGTTCGTCATTGCGAGCGAAGCGAAGCAATCCAGAGTGGCGTAAACTGCTCTGGATTGCTTCGCTTCGCTCGCAATGACGGGATGTTATGCGGGTCGGAACGTCAGGCTCGCGAGCCGCCAGGCCAGTTCCTTGCCGAGCAGATCTTCGGCGGTCGGGACGACTTCCGGCGGCGTGCAATCGACTTCGGCCGCGATGTAGCGGCCCGTTTCGCGCAGCCGCACTTCGACGTCGCCAAGCCGCGCCCGGAGCGCCGCGATCAACGTTTCGGCGTCGTCCGCGATCTTGTTCGAATCCAGCGCACGCGGGGTGCCGTCGAGCAGTTCGGCGACGGCTTTTTCCAGCGCGCCCACCGCGTCCTTGATGATCGACAGTGAAATGAACAGCGCCGCGGCGGCATCGGCCCACCACCAGCCCAGCCCGATCCCGATAATCCCGGCGATGCCGGCCAGCCCGGTCTGCCAATCGGCCTTTTGCATCAGCGCGTCAGTGTGCAGCACCTTGTCGCGAATGCGCGTGGCGATCGGGTGTTTGAAATGGCCGAGGATCATCGGCGGCACGACCGAATAGGCGAGCGCCGCGATCATCAGCCAGCCCAACCAGATCGTATGGCCGAACAGCGTGATGCCGCCGACGGTCGGATGCTCTTGCCGCACCAGCGTCGTGACGCTCTCATAGGCGAGAAAGCCGCCGACCGACAGCAAGGCGGTCGCGGCGACCAGAAAGGCCAGGCTGTTGGCGCGGCGATACGCGAACGGAAAGCGTGGATTGGGCTGCTTGCGCTCCCAATAGGTCGATAGCAGGAATACGATAGCGGGGACCAGGCTGAGCAGATCCTCGATCACGGCGGCCTTCATCGCCTGGCTGCTGCCCATCACCAGCCACATGAGAAGAACAACGCTCGTCATCCAAACCAGCGTCCACCATTCGAGCCGTTCGCCGTGCCGGACGTCGTCGGCGATTGCGGCTGGGATGCCCCCGTGCAGGCTCATTTCGCGCTCTCTGCAATCGCGCGATCGGTGGCCAGGATCAGCGCGTTTTCGCCATTGCGGCGGGCGAGGCGCAATACAGGCTGTTTGCCGTCATCGGGTTCGCTGCGCCCGACGGGTTTGGACAGCGCAACCTCGGCCTGCCAGGGCGACGCTTTGGCGAAATGGCCGATGACCGCATCGACCTTGCCTTCTTCCAGCCAGTGCAGCGCGTGGTCGCCGTGCGCGGCGACGCGTACCAGCCGCGCGTTATGGCGTTCGGCATAGTCGCCGACCACGGCAAGCGCGGGCGCGGCGTCGGGGGTTCCGGGCATCACCACGATCCGCATTTCACCGCTGCGGGCGATGCGGTCGGTGCTGCCGGACGCATCGTGCGGCAGATTGTCGCAGGCGGTAAGCGCCGGGATCACGAATAGAAGGGGCCAAAGCTGCGATTGCATGACCCGCGAACGCAAGTGGCCCGGCATGGTTGCACGCTGCGCGCCCCTTGTTGACGCACGTTGCGCTGCGGCAGTATAGGGTCGGTCCGACCAAGGGCGGCCCAGCGGGGTCGCCTTTTTACTTTTATCCGAAAAGGTGCCTGCCATGTCGATCACGCCGCTGATGCCCGTTTACCCTCGGTGCGGTGTGCGTCCGGTGCGCGGCGAGGGCGCCTATCTGATCGGCGAGCGCGGCGAGCGTTATCTGGATTTCGCCAGCGGCATTGCGGTCAACCTGCTGGGTCATGGCCATCCGCACCTGACCAAGGCGATCCAGGATCAGGCGGCGACGCTGATGCATGTGTCGAACCTCTACGGCAGCCCGCAGGGCGAGGCTTATGCGGCGCGGCTGGTCGACAACACCTTTGCCGACACCGTGTTCCTGACCAATTCGGGCGCCGAGGCAGTCGAATGTGCGATCAAGACGGCGCGCGCCTATCATTCGAGCGCGGGCAATGCGCACAAGCACAATCTCATCACCTTCAACAACGCGTTCCACGGCCGCACGCTGGGCACGATTTCGGCGACCAACCAGGAAAAGCTGCGCAAGGGTTTCGATCCGCTGCTGCCCGGCTTTGCCTATGCGCCGTTCGACGATCTCAACGCCGCGCTCGACCTGGTCGATGACAACACGGCGGGGTTCCTGATCGAACCGATCCAGGGCGAGGGCGGCATCCGTCCGGCGTCGCAGCCGTTCCTGCAGGGGCTGCGCGACATCTGTAACGAACGCGACCTGATGCTGGTGTTCGACGAGGTCCAGTGCGGGGTTGCGCGCACCGGGTCGCTTTATGCCTATCAGGAATTTGGAGTCACTCCGGACATCATGGCGAGCGCCAAGGGCATCGGCGGCGGCTTTCCGATGGGGGCGTGCCTCGCGACCGAAAAGGCGGCGCGCGGTATGGTCATCGGCACCCACGGATCGACCTATGGCGGCAATCCGCTGGCGTGCGCCGCGGGACAGGCGGTGCTCGACGTGGTGCTGGAAGAAGGCTTTCTCGACGGCGTCAAGGCAACCGGCGAACGGCTGCGCGGCGCGCTGGAACAGCTGATCCCCAACCACGACCATCTGTTCGAAAGCGTGCGCGGTATGGGGTTGATGCTGGGCGTCAAGATGAAGAGCGACAGCCGTGCCTTTGTGGCGCATCTGCGTGACAATCACGGGTTGCTGACGGTGGCAGCGGGCGACAATGTGATCCGCGTCCTGCCGCCGCTCAACATCGAACAAAGCCATATCGACGAGTGCATCGAAAAATTGTCGGCGGGGGCGGCGAGCTACACGCCGCCAGAGTCCTGATGTTTTCCGTTCCTTCAGAACGGAGGGCGTGATGCCGAATTTCCTGAACCTGTCCGACGCGGGCGGCGATGCCGTCGCGGCGATGATCGCCGACGCGATCGACCGCAAGGCTGCGCGCGCGGGTTGGCCAAAGGCGCGGCCCGACGCCGACGCGCCGCTCGCCGATCATGTGCTGGCGATGGTGTTCGAGAAGAACTCGACACGTACGCGCTGCTCGTTCGACATCGCGATCCGCCAGTTGGGCGGGGTGCCGGTGATCCTCGACGCGGGGACGACGCAGCTTGGCCGCGGCGAGACGATCGCCGACACCGCGCGGGTGCTTTCGCGCTATGCCGACGCGATCATGATCCGTACCGACGATCATGCCAAGATCGAGGAGCTTGCGGAGTATGCGAGCGTTCCGGTGATCAATGGCCTGACCGACCTGTCGCATCCGTGCCAGATCGTCGCCGACCTGCTGACGATCGTCGAACAGGGCAAGGCGCTGCCGGGGCTGGAACTCGCCTGGCTCGGCGATGGCAATAATGTGCTGTCGTCGTTGATCGAGGCGGCGGGGTTGTTCGGGTTCCATGTTCGCGCCGGTTGTCCGCAGGGCTATGAGCCCGACGCCAGCTTTGTCGAAGCGGCGCGCGCCAAGGGCGTTCGCATCGACATCGTGGCCGATGCGCGCGCCGCGGTCGCGGGCGCCGATCTGGTGGTCACCGATACCTGGGTGTCGATGGGGCAGGATCATGCCCACAACAAGGTCGCGGCGATGGCGCCGTTCCAGGTCGACGAACGATTGATGGCGGGCGCCAAGGGCGACGCGATCTTCCTCCACTGCCTGCCCGCGCATCGCGGCGACGAGGTGGTCGATGCCGTGATCGACGGGCCGCAGTCGCGCGTGTGGGACGAGGCAGAAAACCGTGTCCACGCGCAGAAATCGGTGCTGCTGTGGGCGCTGGGCAAGTTGTGAGTTTGAAATCGTGAGCGAGATTATCGAAACCTGGTTCGACCAACCCTTGTCGTTCACCATCGCCGCGCGCCATGTCCGCGGGCGGTTGGTGCGGCTGGGGCCGACGCTGAACACGATCATCGGGGCGCATAATTATCCGCCGGTCGCCGAAAAGCTGCTCGGCGAAGCCTTGGTGTTGACCGTGCTGCTCGGCTCGACGCTGAAGGACGAGAACGGCCAGATGACGTTGCAGGCGCAGACCGGCGGCGGGCCGATCGAACTGCTGGTCTGTGATTATCGCGGCGGCGAGCTGCGCGGTTATCTGAAATTCGATCCCGAGCGGCTGGCAGAGGTCGGTCCAGACCCGACGTTGTTCGCGTTGTTCGGCGAAGGCTTCCTCGCGATCACCTTCGATCAGGCGACGACGGCCGAACGCTATCAGGGCATCGTGCCGCTCGAAGGCGCGTCGATCGCCGAGGCAGCCGAACATTATTTCGAGCAGTCGGAACAGATTTCCAGCCTGATCCGGCTCGCCGCGCGGCATGATGCGGAGGCGGGCTGCGTCGCCGGCGGGTTGCTGCTCCAACATCTGCCCGAGGGCGAGGTCGGGCGCGACCGGCTGCACGTTCGCCACGACAATCCCGAATGGGACCATGCGCGGACGATCGGCTCGACGCTGAAGGACGGCGAGCTTACCGACCCGGCGACGTCGCTCGAAACGCTGGCGTGGCGGCTGTTTCACGAGGACGAGGTGCGCGTCGAACCGGGGGTCATGGTGTCGCGGGGGTGCCGTTGCAGCACCGATTATTTTGCCGGGGTGCTCGCGCAGTTTCCGGAAACCGAGCGGGCGGACATGGCCGACGAAAGCGGACAGATCGTCGTCGATTGCGCCTTCTGCTCGCGCATCTTTCCCATCCCGCTGGGTGATATTTCTGTCCCAAATTGACGACGAAACGGTCTAGTCCAGCGCCAAGCGGTTGAAATCGCCGCCCGTGATTGTTATCTCCATCGAAACGGGGTCGCATTCCCGCCCGCACTCGGGCGTCCGACGGATAGGTGATGATGGCGATCTTTTCTTCCATTTTGCGATGCTCCCTCGCCGCGTCCGCGTTGGCGGGTGCGACCGCAGTCCCGGCGCAGGCGCCGTCGCTGGCGATGCTCGACCGGCTGGAAAAGGGCAGCTGGCAGCTGCGCGAACGCGGCAATGATGCGGTCTTGCAGACCGTGTGTCTGGGCGATGCGCGGCGGATGATCCAGATCCAGCACCCGCGGGCGAATTGTTCGCGCTATATCATCGAGGATGCGCCGGGTTCGGTGACGGTGCATTATACCTGCCCCGGCGCGGGGCACGGCCGCACCAGCATTCGCAGCGAGACGAACCGGCTGGTCCAGATCGACACCCAGGGTATTGCCGACGGCAAGCCATTTTCACAAGCGATCGAAGCGCGCCGCGCGGGCCCGTGCTGAAACGCATTGCCGCGCTAACCGGTTGTTAACCATCCTGCGCTAATCGGGAGGGGTGGCACACCGATGTGTGTCCTTCTCCCTAACGGCTTACATGCCGCACTGGGCCGTGTGACGATTGTCGCGCGGCCCATTTCTTTTGGTGCGACGCAGCGAGCCGCCCCTTGCGCCGCTATCGACGGGGGCGTATCGCGCGCCGATGCACGATGTTGCCGGAAAAACCCTGATCGTCCTGTTGTCGGGCGGGCTCGATTCGATGGTGTGCGCGGGGCTCGCGCGCGAGGCGGGCGCACGCATTGTCGCGCTGACGATCGACTATAACCAGCGCCACCGCGTCGAACTGGAGTCCGCAGCGCGGATTGCCGCCACGGTCGGCGCGGCGGAGCATATCGTGCTGCCGCTCGATCTCCGCCGCTTTGGCGGTTCGGCGCTGACTGCCGACATCGACGTGCCAAAGGATGGAGTCGGCAGCGATGTGCCGGTCACATATGTTCCGGCGCGCAACCTGATCTTTCTGTCGCTGACGCTGGGGCTGGCCGAGGCGCGGCGCGCGCAGGACATCGTCATCGGGGTCAATGCCCTGGATTATTCGGGCTATCCCGATTGTCGCCCCGATTTTATCGCCGGGTTCGAAGACTTGGCGCGGCTTGCGACGCGCGATGGCGACCAAGGCGTCGATTTCCATATCCATGCCCCGCTTCAGCATATGACCAAGGCCGACATCGCCGCCGAGGCGGCGCGGCTGGGGATGGATGCGGGGATGAGCTGGTCGTGTTACGACCCGACGCCCGATGGGCTGCATTGCGGTTATTGCGACAGCTGCCGCCTGCGCAGCAAAGGCTTTGCCGATGCAGGCCTGGCGGACCCGACACGCTATGCCGCGGGTGCCTGATCGGTGACTTACGCGGTCAAAGAGATTTTCCTGACCCTGCAGGGCGAGGGCGCGCAGGCCGGGCGCCGCGCGGTATTCTGCCGCTTTGCCGGGTGCAACTTATGGACGGGGCGCGAACAGGATCGCGCCAAGGCGATCTGCAAATTCTGCGACACCGATTTTGTCGGCACGAACGGGACGCTGGGCGGCAAATATGCGGATGCCGCGGCACTCGCGGCCGTGATCGCCGAATGCTGGGGCGAAGGCGACGACGACCGTTATGTCGTGCTGACCGGTGGCGAACCGATGCTGCAGGTCGATCCGCCGCTGATCGACGCGCTTCACGCGCAGCGCTTTACGATCGCGATCGAAACGAATGGCACGTTCGTCGTGCCTCGCAGCATCGACTGGATCTGCGTCAGCCCGAAGGCAGGCAGCGAGCTGCTACAAACGAGCGGCGACGAGTTGAAGCTGGTGTGGCCGCAGCCAGGCAGCGACGTCGAGCGGTTGGCGGCGCTGCAATTTACCCATCGGCTGGTCCAGCCGCTCGACGATCCGAATGCAGCCGATAATGTGCAGCACTGCATCGATCTGGTAATGGCCGACCCGCGCTGGCGGCTGTCGCTCCAGACGCACAAGAGCCTGGGGCTCCGCTAAGGTTTAGTTGCCCTTTTTTTCCGCGCTGTCGGTCGTAATCGCCTTTTTCGCGGCTGGAGCGGGGACGGCATCGGGATTTTCTGCCTCTTCGGTGTCTGCGGCTTCATCGTCGGGACCATCGGCGTCCGGCTTTGCAGCCTCTTTCGTGGTGCCGTCGTCGGGGACGCTGTTATCGACCGCGGTGCCATCGATGCTGGCATTGTCCAGGATGATCATCGAATCGCTGACCGACCCCGGTTGGACTTCGACGGCGTCGAGTTTGGTCGTCGATTTGCCCGCGGGATCGCCGCTGCCGCAGGCGGCGAGGACGAGGAGCGGGAGCGAGGCGAGGAGGATACGGGTCATGCGCTGGTCCTAATCGCTCGGCCGAAGCTTGTCGAGAAACGCGGGCAGGGTGCTGGCAAGCGCCGCGTCGACATCCGCAAAGGAAGCCGATTGGCCGAGCGCGGCGAGGCTTGTGACCGGGAATTCTGCGATGCCGCACGGCACGATGCCGCCGAAATGCGCAAGGTCAGGCGCGACGTTGAGCGAAAAGCCGTGCAGCGTGACCCAGCGTTTTACCCGTACCCCGATCGCCCCGATTTTCGCCTCGCGCCCGTTTTGGTCGTCCGTCCAGATGCCGATGCGCCCTTCGGCCCGCCGCGCCTGAACGCCGAGCAGGGCCAAGGCGTCGATCACCCAGCCTTCGAGTGCGGAAACATAGGCGCGGACATCGCGGCCGCGCCGCGACAGGTCGAGCTGGACATAGCCGACGCGCTGGCCGGGGCCGTGATAGGTGTAACGCCCGCCGCGGCCCGCGTCGTAAACGGGAAAGCGCGGGTCGAGCAGTTCGGCGGGATCGGCGCTGGTTCCGGCGGTGTAGAGCGGCGGATGTTCGAGCAACCAGATGCGTTCGTCGCCCTCGCCGGCGTGGATCGCCGCGGTGCGCGCCTCCATATCGGCGAGCGCCGCGGCATAGTCGGTCAGGCCAGCGGAAACGGTCCATTCGGGGGGCGGCAGGTTGTGCATCGCCCCGGTTCCCTGCCTTGCCGGAACGCCGCGCGCAAGGGGGGGGCAAATGCCGCCGCGGCGACGGGGCTGGACATCGGGCGCGAAGATCGTCACTTTCCCCTCATCAGGGCATAAAAAATAACGGGGTATCAATGGCAAAATTCGACATGGGCGCGGCTTGGGACGACAGCATGCTCCTGCTGCGCTCACACCTGCCCCTGACCGGCACGATCGCGGCGGTCTTTCTGTTCCTGCCCAATCTGGCGATGAGCTGGTTCGGGCCGACACCGATCGAACCTGCCGCAGGGGCTTCGATGGATCAGGTCATGGCCGCGTTTCAGCAAATGGCACGCGAAATGTTGCCCTATCAGATATTGATCGGTGTGATTGGCGCGGTCGGCGGCGTCGGCATCCTGCGGCTGTGGCTGTCGCGAACCGGCACAAGCGTTGGCGATGCCCTGGTCTTTGCGCTGAAAATGGTGCCGACGATGATCGCGGTGCAGCTGTTGCTGATCGTCCTGCTTGGCGCAGCGGTGCTGTTTCTGGTGTTGCCCGGGGTTGGTCTGGGCGGCGTCGGCGGCGCGCTATTGCTGGCGGTCGGGCTGATCATTTTTGTCGCGGTTGCCGCTTATTTCTGGGGCCGCTTTGCGGTCATCTCGCCGATCATCGCCGACCGGACCGTGTATAACCCGATCGCCGCGGTGCAGGGCAGTCTGGCAGTGACCAGAGGTAATGGCTGGCGCATTTTTCTGTTCATGTTCCTCGTGATCGTCGTGTTCGTGATCGCGGCACTGATCATCGGCGGCGTCATCGGGATCGTCGCGGGCAGCGGCGAAGGGGCGGGCCGAATGGTCGTCGGGCTGGTCGAGGCGATCGTCGCCGCGGTCGGCGCACTGGTGTCGCTGGCGATTACCGGCGCGGTCTATCGCCAGCTGTCGCTGGCCGGGGCGCAGGAGACATTCCGATAAGCGGGTTTTTGAGGGGAAGTCGTTGGTTTTGATAGGGGGAGGAACGAAATGAATCGGTTCAGTATCGGTCAGGCCTGGTCGCATGCGACGGGCTTTTTCAGCGGCCATGCCGCCAATCACGCGATTGCGCTGATCGGGATCGGCATCGTCATCCCGTTGGCGCTGCAATGGATCATCGTCGGCAACCCGATGGCGAACGCGCTCAATCCCGCGATGATGGCCGATCCATCGATGATGGCCGGCATGGGCATGGGCATCCTGGTCGTGTCGCTCTTGTCCTATGTCCTGCAGTTCGGCAGCTATTTTGCGTCGTGGCGGCTCGGGCTGGGATCGAATGCGAGCGACCTTGCGGGTGGTTTGCGGTTCGGCGGCATTGCGGCGCTGGTGCTGGTCGGGCTGTTACTCGGGACGCTGATCGTCGCGGGTCTGCTTGCCTATGCGATTTCGCCCTGGGTGGCCGTTCCGTTCATCCTGTTGCTGCTGCTCTGCTTCGTCATCATGTACCCGGCGTTGTTCGGCTTCCTGGCGCTCATTTTCGTGTTGCTCGCGGTGTTCGGCTCATTCGCGCTCAGCTCGATGGCGCCGATGATGGGCGGCGGCGCGGGCGGCGGCCTTGGTATCCTGATCATGGTGCTGGTCGCCGTGCTGCTGCTCTGGCTGGCGGCGCGGCTGTGCTGCACGGCGCCGTCGATGGCGGATCGTGAGGAATATCTGCCGTTCGAGGCGATGAAGCGCAGCTGGGCGATGACGTCGGAAGGACAATGGCGGATCGCGGGCTATTTCCTGCTGATCGGCGCCGTGATCCTCGTGCTTGCCATCATTCTGGGGCTGATCGTCGGTTCGGCGTTTCAATCGATGGTGATGGGCGGCGGGGTTCCGGGCTTTGGTACGGTGATCCTGATGACCGTGCTGATCAGCATTCCGATGGCCTATTTCACCGTCGCGATCCCGGGCGGCATTTACCGCGCGTTGGGGCAGGATGATGTGAGCCAGGTCTTCACCTGAGACCTTGATGATCGAGGAAACGAAAGGGCGCTCCGGAAACGGGGCGCCCTTTTTTCAGCTCCATTTGGCGAGCGGCGGCAGGCTCATCAGGATGGCGTCGATATTGCCGCCGGTCTTGAGCCCGAACAGCGTTCCGCGGTCATAGACCAGGTTGAATTCGGCGTAGCGACCACGCCAGATCAGCTGTTCCTCGCGCTCGGCATCGGTGAAGCCCTGGTTCATCCGGCGCCGCACGATTTGCGGAAAGACGTCGAGGAAAGCCTCGCCGACCGCTTGCGTCAGCTGGAAATTACGGTCGAACTCGGCATCGTCGCCGCATTCAAGATGATCGTAGAAGATGCCGCCGACCCCGCGATGGACGCCGCGGTGCGGGATATAGAAATAATCCTCGGCCCATTTGGCGTAGCGTTCATAGACGTCGGGGCCGAAGGGCGCGCACGCGGCGCGCAGCCGCGCGTGGAAGGCGTCGGTGTCGTCCTGATAAGGGATCGGGGGGTTGAGGTCGGCGCCGCCGCCGAACCAGCGCTTGGTCGTGACCAGGAAGCGCGTGTTCATATGCACCGCCGGAACATGCGGGTTGGCCATATGCGCGACCAGGCTGATCCCGGTGGCGAAAAAGCTGGGGTCTTCACCGGCGCCGTGGATCGAAGCGGCGAAATCGGGGGCAAATTGGCCGCCGACGGTCGAAACATTCACGCCGACCTTCTCGAACACCCGGCCCGTCATCACCCCGCGCACCCCGCCGCCGCCTTCGCCGACCGCCAGCCCTTCGGCCTCGCGATCCCACGGCGTATAGGTAAAGCGTGCGTCGCTGCCCGCCTCTGTCTCGATCGCCTCGAACTCGGCGCAGATCCGGTCGCGCAGCGATTCGAACCAGGTCCGTGCGGTCTGTTGTTGCGGATCGAGCGAGATCATCCCGGAAAGCCTTTCGTTTGCCTGAGCGCTTCGGCGAGCGCGATGCCAGCCGCGACCGCGACATTCAAGGAGCGAAAGCCCGGCTGCATCGGAATTGCGACCCGTGCCGCCACCACATCGTGGACATATTGCGGCACGCCGGAAGATTCGGCGCCGAGCAGCAGGACATCGGTCGGCTCGAACGCAAAGGCGGGCAGGGGCGTCGCACCCCCCGTCGTCAACAGCACCAGCCGTGCGCCAGCGTCCGCACTCCATCGGTGGAAGCCGTCCCAGTCGGCATGGCGCCGCACATTCGCCCGCACGGCATAGTCCATCCCAGCCCGTTTGAGCGCGCCGTCGGAGAAGGGGAAACCGCAAGGTTCGATAATATGCGCGGGCACCCCGAAACAGGCGGCGGTGCGCAGCGTTGTGCCGACGTTACCCGCAATATCCGGCTGAAACAGGGCGATTTCCATGATCGGCCCATAGCCGCCGCCGCAGGAGGAATCGAGAGGCCTTGGCGTGGGGCCTTCGCACAGTGAAAGAAGCGGAAATTGACTGTTGGCAAGCTTCGGATGTGCGGCTATCAGGCCCGCAATTCCCGGAGGGGCCGCCGGGGCGCGTCCTTTCGTGCGCGCGCTGCAGGGCGACCCGACTTTCCGAGAACTTTGTCAGTTCACCCATGCAAGGGCAGTCGAATGGCCAGTGAATCCGAACTCAATGCCGGCATCGAAGATGGCGTGCGGCGCCGCGACTTTATCAATATTGCGGCCGTGAGTTTTGCCGGGGTTGGCGCGGTGGCGGTGGTGCTGCCGCTGGTCAACCAGATGAACCCCTCGGCCGACGTGCTCGCGCTGTCGACCACCGAAATCGACATTTCGGCGATCCAGCCGGGGCAGGCGATCAAGACCAGCTGGCGCAAGCAGCCGGTGTTCGTGCGCAACCTGGTGGCGAAGGAAATCGCCGAGGCGAAAGCCGTGCCGCTGAGCGACCTGCGCGATCCGCAGACGATCGACGAGCGCACCAAGCCGGGCAAGGAAAACTGGCTGATCACCCTGGGCGTCTGCACCCACCTCGGCTGCGTGCCGCTGGGCGCGGCCGAAGGCGAGAACAAGGGCGATTTCGGCGGCTATTTCTGCCCGTGCCACGGGTCGCACTACGACACCGCGGCGCGCATCCGCAAAGGCCCGGCGCCGACCAATCTGGTGGTGCCGCCCTATGAATTTACCGGCGACACTGTCGTGACGATCGGCTGAGGAGCGAGATAAGATGAGCTTTCCCTGGGCCAAACCCTATGAGCCGACGCATCCGCTGATGAAGTGGATGGACGAGAAGCTGCCGATTCCGCGCCTGGTGTATAATGCCACCGGCCCCGGCTATCCCGTCCCGCGCAACCTCAACTATTTCTGGAACTTCGGCGTCCTCGCCGGCGCCGCGCTGATGATCCAGATCATCACCGGTATTGTGCTGGCGATGCATTATGCCGCCAACGTCGGGGTCGCGTTCAATTCGGTCGAGCATATCATGCGCGACGTGAACGCCGGCTGGTTCATCCGCTACGCGCATATGAACGGCGCCAGCATGTTCTTCATCGTCGTCTATCTGCACATATTCCGCGGCCTTTATTATGGTTCGTATAAGGCGCCGCGCGAAATGGTGTGGCTGCTCGGCGTCGTGATCTTCCTCTTGATGATGGCGACCGCGTTCATGGGCTATGTCCTGCCGTGGGGCCAGATGAGCTTCTGGGGCGCGCAGGTGATCACCGGCTTCTTCTCGGCGATCCCGATCGTCGGCGAACCGGTGCGCCAGTGGCTGCTCGGCGGCTTCGTCCCCGACAACGCCACGCTCAACCGCTTCTTCTCGCTGCACTATCTGCTGCCGTTCGTGATCCTGGGTGTGATCATCCTGCACATCTGGGCGCTGCACATCCCTGGGTCGAACAACCCGACGGGCATCGAGGTGAAGGACGAACAGGACACCGTCCCATTCCACCCCTATTACACCGCGAAGGACGGCTTCGGCCTCGGCGTTTTCCTGCTGGTGTTCGTCGCGCTGACCTTCTTCAGCCCGAACATGCTGGGTCATGCCGACAACTATATCCCGGCGAACTCGCTGTCGACGCCGGCGCATATCGTTCCCGAATGGTATTTCCTGCCCTTCTACGCGATCCTGAAGGCCTTCACCTTCAACTTCCTGTGGATCGACGCGAAGCTGTGGGGCGTCATCGCGATGTTCGCGTCGATCGCGCTGCTGTTCTTCCTGCCCTGGCTGGACAGCTCGCCGGTGAAGTCGTCGACCTATCGCCCGATCTATCGCTGGTTCTTCGTCATCCTCGTCCTCGACGTGCTGTTGCTCGGCGTGTGCGGGATGATGCCCGCCGAACAGCCGTGGGTGATCCTCAGCCAGCTCGGCGCGATTTATTACTTCGCCCACTTCCTGGTCATTCTGCCCATCGTCTCGCGGATCGAACGTCCGCTGCCGATGCCGAATTCGATCACCGAAGCGGTCCTTGCAAAGCATGCCGACGACAAGTCGGCGGCCACGGCCTGAGCGCCAGACTTTAACAGGAGCTGATACAGCCATGGTTCGCCCGCTCGGATTTCTCGTCGGCCTCGGTTTCATTACCGCGCTGGTGCTCGCGATTTTCACGACGCCGCTCAAGAATGAGCCGAATGTCGCTTATTCCTTCGTCAAGCATCCCCGCCACCTGAAACTGGCCAGCGACGGCCTGGTGCCGCATTGGGACAAGGCGCAGTTGCAGCGCGGGATGCAGGTTTACAAGGAGGTCTGCTCGGCCTGCCACAGCCTGAACCTGGTCGCATTCCGCAACATCCAGGATCTGGGCTATAGCGAAGGCCAGGTGAAGACCTTTGCCAAGGGTTTCCAGGTGCCGTCGGTCAATCCCGACACCGGCGAAGTCGCAACGCGCGACGGCCTGTCGTCGGATCACTTCCCGGCGCCCTATGCCAATGACGTGGCGGCGCGTGCGGCGAACAACAATGCGATCCCGCCCGACCTGTCGCTGATCACCAAGGCACGCGAAGGCGGCAAGGATTATGTCTATTCGCTGCTGACCGGTTATCAGAACCCGCCGGCGAACCTGCCCGCCGAACTGAAGCCGGGGACCGGGCTGCACTACAACCCCTATTTCCCGAACCTGAACCTCGCGATGGCGAAGCCGCTGACCGACAATCAGGTGACCTATGCCGACGGCACCAAGGCGAACGTCGATCAGATGGCGAAGGACGTGACCGCGTTCCTCGTCTGGACCGCCGAACCGAAACTGGTGACGCGCGTGCAGGTGGGTTGGGCCGTGTTCTTCTTCCTGCTGATATTCACGGTTCTGGCCTATCTGTCGTACCGCAATATCTGGGCCGACAAGAAGCATTGAGCGATTGAGGGCAGGGCGATTATGACATCATGATCGCCCTCCCGCCCCAGCCCGACCTCGACCTCGCGTCGCTGGTCCGCACCATCCCCGACTTTCCGAAACCGGGTATCCAGTTTCGCGACATCACGACGCTGATCGGCGACGCCGCCGGGTTTGCCGAAAGCGTGCGCCGATTGAGCGCGCTCGCCGCGGTCCATCGCCCCGACTTCATCGTCGCGGTCGAGGCGCGCGGTTTCCTGTTCGGCGCCGCGATGGCGACCGCGATGGGGCTGGGGCTGATACCCGTCCGCAAGGCGGGCAAACTGCCCGGGGTGACGATCGGGGTCGATTATCAGCTCGAATATGGCGTCGACCGGCTCGAACTGCACGAAGGTGCGGTACTGCCGGGGCACCGGGTCGTGCTCGTCGACGATCTGCTCGCGACCGGCGGCACGATCCTTGCGGCGGCCGACCTGATGCGCAGCGTCGGGGCAGAGGTCGCGGCGGCGTTGTTCGTTATCGATTTGCCCGATCTAGGCGGATCGCAGCGACTGGCCGCCGCCGGATTGCATTGCGAGACGTTGATCGCCTTTGACGGCGACTAGCGCGGTCAGGCCGCGATGTCGGCCATTGCAGCATCGGCCTCGACGCAGAAAAGCGCCCGCGCCTTGCCGCCAGCCTTTGCCCGATACAGCGCCGAATCGGCGCAGGCGAGCAGCCGCTCGAGTTCGATGCCCAGCTTTGGCGCGGTCGCGATGCCGACGCTGACCGAGATCGACATCGAAACATCATCGACGACATAGGGTTTGCTGATTTCCCGAATGATGCGGCGCGCGAGCAGTTCGGCCTCGCTTTCGTCGTGCACCCCGACCTGCAAGACGACGAACTCGTCGCCGCCGAGCCGCGAGACGACATCTTCGCTCCGCACCATAGCCTCCAGCCGCCGTGCAACCTGTTCGAGCAGGGCATCGCCCGCGGGGTGGCCGTAGCAATCGTTGATCGCCTTGAAGCCGTCGAGGTCGAGGAAATGCAGCGCCACCTGATTCTTGGTCCGCACCGCGGTCGCGGCGTGCGCCTGAAACAGCTCGCGCAGCAGCAACCGGTTCGACAATCCGGTCAGCGCGTCGGTGCGGGCCAGCTTTGTCATGTCGTGCCGCGCCGTGTGATGTTCGACCGCCGAACGATGCAGATGGGCGACCGTTTGCAGGCTGAGCGCGGTGATCATCGCGACGATCGCCGCCTCGATCAGAAACAGTTCGGCGTGCAGCGGCGTCGGATGCGGCTGTAGCGCATGCAGCGCGAGCGCGGCGATCGTGGGCAGCGTCGCGATCAGCAGGCTGGTGACGCAGATTTTGGGACGGATCGAGGTTCGCGACACGACGCCGGCGCCAAAGCTGAACACCAGACTGACCGTGATCAGGTGCAGCAGCGGATAATGGGCCGCTATGGCCACGATATTGAGCAGGGCGAGCAGCATCGCTGATGCATAATTGCCGATCGCATAGCGGCGCTCCCAGCGTTGCAGCGTCTCGAAATCGGTCACCGGACCCGAACGGGAATAGGCGCGCAGCGTGGCAAGCCGCAATATGGTGGTAAGGGCGCCGAGCGCCGCAAGGAGCAGAAGAAAGCGGCTATCGAGTTCGCGGCCCACCAGCACGCATATGGCGACGAATACGATGCCGAGCCCGACGATCGGCAACCGCATGCTGAACAGCATATCGACGAAGTCGCGATACACGGGCAACGGCAGAGCTGCCGGGCTTGGAAAAATTCGCAAGCGCGAGCGGGGCTCGACCGGCGTGGGGGAATCCGATCGTCGCATGCCGTCATTGTGCGCCGACAAAGTTAACGTCGGGTAACAGAGGGTTACGGCGCAGCGTGTTCGCTCAACATTTTACCGCAGCAAAGAAAAACCCCCGCCGAAGCGCGGGTTATGACCTTTGCGTCGGCTGCGCCGGGGTCAGAACGGCACCCAGTTCTGTTTTTTGCGGAACTTCATGTAGCCGACGTTCGCGCCCAATCGCGCGCCGACGCCGACGCGGATCGGGATCAGCACGACGTCGCCGCGGCGCAGGTAGCTGGCGTTGAACCCGCCGAGCAGATAGGCGGCGCCTTCGCCAGCCGGATAGCGTTTGTACAGCTCTTCGCTGTCGAAAAGATTATAGACGAGGACGAACGTGTTGCCGGCGTTGGCGCCCGCGTCGAAGCCGATCGACGGGCCGGTCCAGTAAGCGGGCAGTTCGCCCTCGATCTTGTGATGCAATGTACCCGAACCATAGCGGACGCCCAGCACGAGCGCGCCGCCGGCCTCGCGGCCGACGATATAGGCGTTGGGCTCACCCTGCTTTTTCAAAATGTCCTCGATCAGGCCTGCCAGCCCTTGCGCCCCCTTGCCGAACACGCCTTCGGCGGCGCCGATCAAATCGTCCTGCTTGTAAGTCGCGGTGTCGTTGGTCACGACGGTCGTTGTCGACATCGTGCCGCTCGTGGTCGTTCCGTCGACCGCCACGTCGCTTGTCTGCTGGTCGCCGGTCGCCAGGTCGCTGTTATAGTCGATGACCTCGTCGGTCGGCGCGGGTGCGGGCGGTGTGGGGTTGTCGATGTCGGCATCGATCGTCGTGTTCGGATCGATCTCGCGCATCTGCGCCGCCGCAGGCAACGGCGACAGCGCGAGGCCGAGCGAGGCCAAGGCCGCCAAGGCAAGGCTGGTGAATGTCTTCGGCATAACGGACCCCCAAAATTCGGCCGGCGCACGCGCGCCGAAACCGATGTTAATCATGACTCGGTTTGCGCCGCGGGCAATGAACCGGCGATGACCCGAGTCGAATTTGCGCCAGACCGAATCGAATGCGCGCCAAAATGCTCCGCGACGGCAGAATTTTGGTCAATCTTAGGCGTTGCGGGGCGCGAAGTGCATGGCTATAGCGACCCGCCTAGGCCAACTGTCGTTAGCGCGACAGACCATGCGGAGACGTGGGTGAGTGGCTGAAACCAACGGTTTGCTAAACCGTCGTGCTGTGAATGCGGCACCGAGGGTTCGAATCCCTCCGTCTCCGCCACCTTTCCCTTATTGCCAGATCAGCCCTTCGGGGTCGCCCAGCGCAACGGTCAGTCCGGCTGGGCGCGGCGCACGATAATTCGCTGGAGCTGCGGAATATTATTGTAATTGCGAAGCGTTCGCGATAATTGCCGCGCACCAATCTCATCTAGAATGCTTTCATGCACGCACCGAATCCCTCGCGTCCGGCGATCAAAAAGAGCCGGAAGGCCTTTTGGCTGAAGCAGCTGCATATGTGGCACTGGATGAGCTCGGCCATCTGCCTGATCGGACTGTTGCTGTTCGCGACCACCGGTTTCACGCTGAATCACGCCGCCGACATCGAAGGATCGCCGGTCGTCACCGAAAAATCGGCGACGCTGCCGCCCGCGCTATTGACCCAGCTGACCGCTGCGGTCCCCGCCGACGCCAAGGCGGCGCTGCCGTCCCCGGTCGCCGACTGGGTGGAACAGACTTTCCCGGTCAAGGCGTCGAACGAGGCCGAATGGTCGGCGGGCGAGGTCTATCTGCCCGCGCCGCGCCCCGGTGGCGATGCGTGGGTCGCGATCGACTTGGCGACGGGCGCGGTGACCAGCGAAGTGACCAGCCGGGGCTGGATTTCCTATCTCAACGATCTTCACAAGGGCCGCAATTCGGGCGGCGAGTGGAGCCTGTTCATCGACGTCTTTTCGTTCGCCTGCCTGGTCTTTGCGATCACCGGGCTGTTCCTGCTCCAGCTTCATTCGGCGAAGCGCAAAAGCACCTGGCCGCTTGTCGGGCTGGGGCTGGCGATCCCCGCTGCCATCGCCGTCATTTTCATTCATTAGGGAGTTTCACGATGCAGCTTTCCACCCGCGTGCTTGTGCTGGGTTCGACCGTCGGCCTGGGCGCCGCTTTTGCTGCGCCCGTGCTGGCTGCGGACCCGGCCACGATGGATGTGACGATCAATATTCCGCGGCTCAAGGTCGCCGAATATCACAAACCCTATGTCGCGATCTGGGTCGAAAAGGCGGGTGTGAAGGCGAAGACGGTCGCGGTCTGGTACGATCATGACATGAAGGCGAACGAGGGGACGAAGTGGTTGCGCGATGTGCGCCAGTGGTGGCGCGTGTCGGGGCGATCGCTGGCCTTTCCCGCCAACGGCATCACCGGCGCGACCCGCGCGCCGGGCGCGCATAAGGTATCTTTCTCGCGCTCGCAGCTCGGGGCCGCGGCACCGGGGCAATATACGCTGGTGATCGAGGCGGCGCGCGAGGTTGGCGGCCGCGAATTGCTCCGCATTCCGTTCAGCTGGCCCGCGAAGGCGGGGGCTGCGGGACGGGCAGCGGGTACGACCGAACTGGGGGCCGTTGCGGTCTCTTTCCGCTAAACACGAGAGGGCAGGATGATGAAAAAGCGGTTTTGGGGTTTCGCGGCGGGCGCCGCGCTTTTGGCTTTGGCGGCGGTGCCGGCCAGCGCCCATCGCCAGTGGATGATGCCGTCATCGACGGTGGTATCGGGTGACGATGTGTGGGTGACGGTCGATGCCGCGGTGTCGAACGACCTGTTCTATTTCGAGCATCAGCCGATGCGGCTCGACGCAATGAAGGCGTGGGCGCCTGACGGCACCGAAGCGGCGATCGAGAACAAGTCGACCGGGCGTTATCGCAGCACCTTTGACGTCCATCTGACGCAAAAAGGGACGTGGCGGATCGCGTCGGTCGCCGACCTGCTGATGGGCAGTTATGACCTCAATGGCAAGACCGAGCTGCTGCCGCGCGGCACGACGACGGCCAATCTGGCCGAGCGTTTGCCCGCGGGCGCGACGAATGTGAAAACCGCCGAGGCGAACAACCGCAACGAGATTTTCGTGACCGTTGGCGAACCGACGACGACGCTGTTCAAGCCGGTCGGCAAGGGCATCGAGCTGGTGCCGGTGACCCACCCGAACGACCTGATCGCGGGCGAGACCGCGACCTTTCAGTTCCTGTTCGACGGCAAGCCGACGGCTGGCTTGCCGGTCACGGTGATCCACGGCGGCATCCGCTATCGCGACCAGCTGGGCCAGATGGATATGACCACCGGCGCCGACGGCAAGGTCGAAGTGACGTGGGCCGAACCCGGCATGTACTGGCTGAACGTCACGACCCCGCAGGTCGAGAGCGAGGAGGGCGAGGGCGCGCCGCCGCCGCTGGCGCGCCGAGCGAGCTATGTCACCACGCTCGAGGTGCTGGCGCCCTGAGCGATCGCATCCTGATCCCCCGGGCGCTGACACCCGCGGCCTTTGCCGCGCGCGACCCGCGGGGGGCGATCACGAGCGTCAGCGGCGAAACGATGGGGACGACGTGGTCGCTGCAAGCGGTTGCGGCGCCGCCATCGATCGCCGCGGGGGTGCAGGCGGCCCTCGACAATGTCGTCGCGCAAATGAGCCAGTGGGAGCCGCAATCCGACCTGTCGCGCTTCAACCGCGATGCGCCCGATGTCTGGCGCGAGGTGCCGGCTGAATTTGCCCATGTCATAGGCGCCGCGCTGACGATCGCGCGGGCCAGCGACGGCGCATTCGACCCAGGTCTGGGGGCGCTGACCGACCGCTGGGGCTTTGGCGCCAGCGGTGCGGTCGATTGCGTGCCGGACGCCGCCGATGACGGTGCGCGCCGGATCGACGTCGACCCCGATACGCCCCGCATCCGGCGCAGCGCAGCCGCGGTGCTCGACCTGTCGGGGATCGCCAAGGGCTATGGTGTCGATCTCGCCGCCGAATGGCTGCTTGCAAATGGCGTGCGTCATTTTTTGCTCGACGTTGGCGGCGAGCTGCGCGGCGAGGGGATCCGTCCCGATGGCCAGCCGTGGTGGGTCGATGTCGAAATGCCGCCCGCGTCGTCCGTCGCGCCCTACCGCATCGCGCTGCACGATCTGGCGGCGGCGACGTCGGGCAATTATCGCCGCGGCTTTACGGTCGATGGGCAGCATTATTCGCACAGTTTCGACCCGCGCACCGGGCGGCCGATTGTCCATTCGGTGTCGTCGGTGACGGTGTTGCATCGCAGCTGCATGATGGCCGACGGTTGGGCAACGGCGTTGACCATACTCGGCCCCGCGTCGGCGATTGCGTTGGCCGACGCACAACAATTGGCGGCCTGCGTGATTGCGGGTGATCGCGAATATGTCTCGCGCGGCTGGCGCGCGATGCTGGACTAGCTGTCGGCCCAGCGGCGCAAGAGATTGTGATAGACGCCGGTCAGGCGCACCACAGTTGCGTCGCCCTGACCGAGCGACGCTGCGGCGCCCTGCACCCCCATGTCGAGGTCGAAGAGCAGGTTGCGCTGCCCCTGATCGCGCACCATCGACTGGATCCAGAAAAAGCTGGCGATGCGCGTTCCCGCGGTCACCGGTTCGACGCGGTGGACGGTGGTGGCGGGATAGAGGACCATGTGGCCCGCAGGCAATTTGATCCCCGGAGCGTCGGAAAAGCCCTCGACGACCAGCCCGCCGCCTTCGTAGCTGTCGGGGTCGGCGAGGAAGATCGTCGCCGACAGGTCGCTGCGCATGCGAAAGTCGGTGCCGCGGCGCATGCGGATCGCATTGTCGATGTGATCGCCGAAATTCTCGCCGCCACTATAGCGGTTGAAATAGGGCGGATAGATTTTGAGCGGCAGTGCTGCGGCGATGAAAAGCGGGCTGCGGCCCAGCGCATCGAGCACGAAGCGTCCCGCTTCGGCGGCGGCTTCGCCAAATTCAGGGAGCTGCTGGTTGCGTTTGGCCAGCGCCGCCTGCGGCCCCGATGTCTCGTTGCCGTCGATCCAGTCGGCGGCGTCGAGGATCGAGCGGAGCCTGGCAACGCCGTCGGCGTCGAGCACGTCGGGAACGATACGGATCATGTGCGTGCTTCTAGGCCGAAACGGGCGGGAATGGCAATCGCCGCGCCCGCCCTTGTGCTCAGAAGTTGTAGAAGAGGCTGAACACCGCCGATCGCGCATCGCCGGGGGTCGCCCAGCCGCCCGAAACGGCACCGGTGGTCGCGTTCACATTGTTGCGGACGCCGGTGTAATAATCCTCGTCGGTCAGATTGGTGACGTTGAGCTGCGCAACCAGGCCGTTTTTGAAGTCATAGGACACAAAGGCGCGGTGGATCAGATAGTCGTCGACCATGAACTGCGTGCGCTGGAGCAGGTTGCGCTGGTTGGTCGCGAATTTGCCCTGATAGGTCAGCCCATAACCGACCTGCAGCCCGAACGGGAAGGCATAGGTGGTAAACAGGCTGCCCGAATGCTTCGGCGTCTGGATCAGCCGGTCGCCTGCCTGCGGATCGACGATCGCGGCGCTGTTACCGCAGCCGGTCGCGGCGGGCGAGCGCAAGCAGAAGTCCGAAACGCTCTGGCGGACTTCGCTGTCGAGGTAGGTGTAGTTGGCAAAGATTGCCCATTCGGGGGTCACGTTGCCGGTCACGCCCAGCGCGATGCCGTCGACGCGCGATTCGCCGTCGAGCACCTGCAGCGAATTGGGCAGCGAAGGGTCGTTCGACGGGGTGCGGAAATTGCTGCGCTCGTTGCGGAACAGCGCGGCGGTGAGCAGCAGCTTTTTGTCGAGAAGTTCGGCCTTGGCGCCGATTTCGTAGGTGCGCGCCTTTTCGGGGGCGACCGCGCAGGGATCGGCGGCACCCGGCGTCGCGGGGATGACGCCGCAGCCGAGGCGGACGGTCGCCGACGACGGCGTCTTGGCGTTGCCATAGGCGGCGTAGAGGCTGACATTCTCGATCGGATGGAACACCGCGCCGAAGCGGTACGAGAAGAGATTTTCGTTGCTGACCTGCGGGGCGCGCTGCGCCGCGGTCAGGTCGGTGGTGCCCGGCGGGACAAAGGTCAGCGGGATATTGCGGAATTCGGCGCGGTTGCTTTCGTAGCGGATGCCCGCGTTGAGTTCGAACATGCCGCCGAGTTCGAGCGTATCGAAGGCGTAGATGGCGGCGTTGCGGCTGTAGCCCTTTGACCGCGCGGTCACGGTGAAGTTGATCGGGCCGCCATAGACGGTGTTCGGGTTCGACAGGCTGATCGGCGGCAGCGGGGTCACCGCCGAGCCATTGGGGTTGCGCAGCAGCGACGCGGTGGTGATTTCATAATCTTCACGCGTGAAGGAAGCGCCGACGACAAGCGTGTTGCGCGTACCGCCCGGTTCGCCGGTGGCGATGGTCAGGTCGGTTTGGTTGTGGAGGGCGTCGTTGACCTGGTCGCGCACCAATCCGCGCGGGCCGCTCTGATAATAGGTGCCAGGGACATTCTGGCCCACCGGGCAGGCGATGCCGACGGTCGAATTGGGGCCGGCGCCGATCGGTTGCAGCCCGCTGGCGAGGCAGAACACGCCTTGCGGCGCGCTGGTCTGGGTATAGGCGCCGACGCGCTGCCAGCGGGTGAGATTTCGGATCGACACATTGTCGCTGAACGCGTGGCGGAACGTCGCGGTCAGCCGATCGACCTTGGTTTTCTGTTCGTCCAGGTTGACGATCCCGAAATAGTCGCTGTCATCGACCCCGGCGAGCGGGCCGTCGTTGACGGTGCTCAGATAAAAGGGAACGCCAAAGATCGGGGTGTTATCATCGTCCTGATGAACATAGGCGAGCGTCAGGCTGGTGTCGCTGTCGACGCCGATGGTGATCGACGGCGCGACGCCCCAGCGCTTGAAGTTTTCGACGTCGCGGCCCGGGACGTCATTTTCGTGATACATCGCGTTCAGGCGCACCGCGATCAGGTCGCTGACGCGCCAGTTGCTGTCGATCGAGCCGCGGTAATAATTGTCGGTGCCGACCGCGGCCTGCACCGTCGTGGCGCTCCGCGCAAAGGGGATTTTGCTGACCAGGTTGATCGTCCCGCCGACGCTGCCCGATCCGTTGAAGACCGAGTTGGCACCATTATAGACTTCGATCTGTTGCAGGTTGAAGGGATCGGTGCGGCTATATTGTGCGGCGTCGCGGACGCCGTCGACGGTCAGGTCGTTGTTGGCCGAATAACCGCGCAGGTTGATCGCATCGCCATAGCCGCCGCCGCCTTCGCCGGCGCCAAAGGTGATGCCGGGGATGGTCGAGAGCGCGTCGCGCAGGGTGAGCAAATTCTGCTGGCGCAGCTGTTCCTGCGAGACGACGGTGACCGTCTGCGGCGTATCGACCAATGGCGCGGTCGATTTGGGCGATTCCACCTCGGTCGCCAGCGTGCCCGAAACGACGATGTCGCTGCGGCTGCCGGGGGCATCCTGGGCATCGGCTCCCGTCTCGGTGGCGAACGCGGGCGCGCTGATCAGGCTGCCGACGCAGGAGAGAGCGAGGAACGAGGCGGATGTCGATGGCTTCACGGTTAAACCCCTGTTTTGTGATTGGCTTGGGGCGCCCGCTATTGAGAATTGATCGCAGAGTCAACGTATATTGAGAATTATTCGCATCTAAGTCGCAAATTGTCGTGACGGCTGGCGTTACGAGATTATCGATGGGATCAGCGCCGCGGTTCGAGCCACCAGGTTTGCCGCCAGCCATAGGCGCTGGCGATGGCATCGCCCGCGGCATTGGTCGCCGGTTTGAAGCGAAAGCGTTCTTCGATCAGACGGCAGGTCGTCGCGTCGAGCGCCGCGTCGCCGCTCGACCGGCTCACGCGGCATCCGGTGACGCGGCCCGTCGACTGGATCGTGAAGCGCACCTCGACCTCACCGCCGACGCGCGCGCGGCTGGCGGCGGCCGGATAGTCGCGGTCGCGAATCGTGCCGCTCTGCCATATGGCTTTGGTGCCGCCGCCGGTGCCGGTGCCCGACCCACCGGCGCCGGTTCCGTCGCCGCGCCCGCCCGCGCCCGATCCGGCGCCCGGGTTCGGCGTTGCCCCCGCCGACGCGTCGCTCCCCGTGCCCGGCTGCGGCGCGGCGGCGACTGGGGGTGTTATCGGCGGCAGCTTGGTTTTTGGCGCGGCGATGGGGGCGGCTTTCGCGTGTCGATTTGCTGCCGACGCCTTGCCGATTGCGGTATCTTCGGCGGCATTTTGCGGTGCGATCGGCTCGGGTGGCGGGGGCGCCGGGATCGCGAGCGCCGCAATCGCCTGGCTGGCCTTGCGGACGACGTCGAGGTCGAGCCCGCTGGCGAGGCCAAATCCGACCGCGACGACCGCCAGCAACGCGCCCCCGCCCGACAATGTCCGCTGCCGTCTGGAAATCTGCCCGGTATAGGCCATCGTCTGCCCCAACATGCGCGCCATCGCGCACCAAATCGGGGCCGGGTTTACAGGAAATCGTCTAGCGTGGACATGAACCGGTCGAACTGGTCGTGATGCAGCCAGTGCCCGGCATTTTCGAACTCGATCACCTTTGCGGTGTTGAACGCGGCGAGGCGTCCGTCGCGCTCGGGGTTGGATGCCCAGCTGTTGGCGCCGTACAGCAGCAGGGTGGGGCAGGTGATCGCGCCCCACAACGCCGCGATGTCGTCCTGCGGCATGTCGAACGCGGGCCAGACATTCAGGTAATTGTCGAACTTCCAGCTCCAGCTGCCATCCTCGTTGCGGCTGATGCCGTGAATGGTCAGGTGACGCGCCTGCGCTTCGGTCAAATAAGCATTCTCGCTCATCATCCGCGCCAGCGCGTCGTCCAGCGTCGCGTAGCGGCGAGGCGTGCGCCCGGCGGCTTGGCGTTTGTCGTCGATCCATTTGCGGAAGCGTTCGGCGTACGGCTTCGCTGCACGTTCGGCGATAATCTTGGGTGACGGGCCGAGTCCCTCGATCGCCACAAGTTTGCTGACATTATCGGGGTACAGCCCGGTGTAGCGCAGCGCGATATTGCCGCCCATCGAATGCGCGACGATGCTGATCGGTCCCAGATCGAGCTGATGGATCAGCTGCGCCAGATCATAGACAAAGCCGTCCATCGCGTAATTGCCGTCGGGCGACCAGGCGCTGTCGCCATGCCCGCGCAGGTCGGGCGCGATGATGTGATAACGATCGCGCAGCTTTTCGGCGACCCAGTCCCAGTTGCGGCAATGATCGCGGCCGCCGTGGACGAGCAGCAGCGGCGGCGCACCGCGATTGCCCCAATCGACATAGTGCAGCTTCAGCCGCTGCGAGATGAAAGCATTCGAGGTGGGGCCGGCACTTGCCATCGGTTCGTCCTTGCTGTCTGTTCCAGTTTCAAAAGGCGACTGATCGCCATCCGTCAACCCCGCATCATCACCGATATGTGGACGACATATGCGAAGGGAGAGAAGCATGACGACATTCCGCGATAATCTGCTGGCCGACAAAACGGCCTTTGTCGCAGGGGGGACGAGCGGCATCAATTTGGGCATAGCCAAGCGCTTCGCGGAGCTCGGCGCCAAGGTTGCGGTCGCGGGGCGCGACCCGGACAAGGCAGCGCGTGCGGCGTCGGAGATCGGTGCGGGCGCGATCGGACTGTCGGCCGATGTGCGCGATTACGCAGCGATTCGCGGCGCGATGGAGCAGGTCGCGGATCGGCTTGGGCCGATGGACATCGTGATTTCCGGCGCGGCGGGCAATTTCCTCGCGCCTGCGCTCGGCATGTCGGCGAATGCTTTTCGCACGGTGGTCGACATCGACCTCAACGGCACCTTCAACGTATTTCGCGGCTGTCACGACTTGCTCAATCGTCCCGGCGCGTCGCTGATTGCGATCACCGCGGGGCAGGCGGTCAACGCGTCGGCGCTGCAGGTCCACGCCTGCGCAGCTAAGGCGGGGATCAACCAGTTGATTCGCGTCCTCGCGCTCGAATGGGGGCCGGAGGTCCGGGTAAACGGCATTTCGCCGGGACCGATCGCTGATACCGAGGGCATGGCGCGGCTGGCGCCCGATGCCGCGACGCGCCAGTCGCATTTCGACCGGATCGCGATGAAGCGCTGGGGCAAGATCGAGGAGGTCGCCGAATCGGCGGTGTTCCTTTGCTCCCCCGCCGCGGGTTATATCACCGGGACGATCCTTGACTGCGACGGCGGCAGCCAGATCGGCGATGCTTCGCGTGGCGATCTGGCGAAGGGGATGGCCTGAGCCTTTTTAACTCTAAACGAGAGGGCTGTTCCCCTGCGAAGGCAGGGGGCCATCATCGGTCGTTGCGAAATCCAGCGGGCGGTTCAGCAAAAGGATAGGGTGGGTGATGGACCCCTGCCTTCGCAGGGGAACAGCAGGGAATAGGAAGTAGAAGGTGTCGCCGACGGCGAAAGCAAAAACGCCGCCAACCCGGCTGGGTGGCGGCGTTTTTAATGGTGGGCGTGGCAAGGATTGAACTTGCGACCCCTGCGATGTCAACACAGTGCTCTACCACTGAGCTACACGCCCATCCCTTGGGGTGACGGCCCCCTAATATCCCCGGCTGCGCTTGGCAAGCCCTTCGCGGCGGATGATGTCGTTATTGTTGGCTCGACCGGTCGGCGCGCCCGAACAGATTGTCGACTTCGCGCACCAGATCCTTCAGGTGGAACGGCTTCGACAGCAATTTCGCCTGCGGCACATTTTCTTCGGCGCGCAGCGAGACGGCGGCAAAGCCGGTGATGAACATCACCTGCGTCTGCGGCGCGACCTTGGCGGTGTGCTGGGCGAGTTCGATCCCGTCCATTTCGGGCATCACGATGTCCGACAGCAGCAGATCGAAGGTTCCCGAATCGATATAGGGGACCGCGGCGGTGCCGCGATCGACGGCGGTGACGTGATACCCGGCGCTGGTCAGCGCCCGCGCGAGATATTCGCGCATCACGTCATCATCCTCGGCCAGAAGAATACGAATCATAGTGAAATCTGTCCCCTGGTGCCGCAATACCGCCGGTTCCGGTCGGCTACATCCTTAACGCGACACTTGTCATAATGTCAGAGATTTAACAAATTGACTTGGCCGTGCTGGATTCATCGCGCTTTTTTTGCCACCGATGATCCATGCGATCCCGCACCATCCCGTCCGACGCCATTGCTGTCAACCGGCCGGCAGCGATCGGCCCGGTGGTCGTGTCGGTCGCGCACGCGGGACGGCTGTATCCGCCCGAAATATTGGCCGCGGCGCGCGTCGGGCAAGCCGATCTTGAACGGCTCGAGGACAGCTGGTGCGACCTGATCGCCGCCGGGGCGGTCGATGCAGGGGCGACCGTGGTGCACGGCCTGTGGGCGCGCGCGGTCGCCGATTGCAATCGCGGTGAAGGGCAAATGGCGCCGGGCGAGGTCGCGATGCCGCTGCGCGCGCAATTTTCGGCGCCGGGCCGCAAGGAACGCGCCGGGCTGGGCGTGGTGCCGACCCGGCTGGCCGATTGCGGGCCGCTCTGGAAAAAGCCGATCGACCAGGCCGCGCTGCAATGGCGGCTCGAATGCTTTCACCGACCCTATCATGCGGCGTTGGCCGATGCGCTGGCGACGGCGCGCGACCGGTTTGGCCATGCGATCCTGCTCGATCTGCATTCGATGCCGTCGATTCCGATCGGGCAGCCCGGACACGGCGCGCGGATTGTCATTGGCGATCATTTCGGGGCGACATCGGGTGGCTGGCTGGTCGACCTGGTGCTGGAGACGGCCGAACGACTGGAGGAGCCGGTTTCGCGTAACCAGCCCTATGCCGGGGGCCATGTCATCCGCACCCACGGCAATCCGGGACAAGCGGTGCATGCGGTGCAGATCGAGATTGATCGGCGCCTGTATCTGAATGTGGAACGATTGCCCGATAGCGCCAAAGTGGCGGCGATGGCGCGCTGGTTTGCCGACCTAGTCAGCGCGGCTGGGCGAGCGCGACCGGCGGATGGCATCATGGTGCAGGCGGCCGAATAAAAAACCACCCCGTACCGAAGTACGAGGTGGCCAGGGTCCAGGGAGGACGCGCCCGCGTCAAGAAGACGGGGCACTCGCCGCGATGGAAAGGGGGAAAACCACGGCGGCGTAGAACAAATCTAGGGTGTTGTGCGCCGACTTACAAGAAGCGACGGTGCAGAATCTGCAATATGCGAAGAAATTGGTCGGGGAGAGAGGATTCGAACCTCCGGCCCCTGCCTCCCGAAGACAGTGCTCTACCAGGCTGAGCTACTCCCCGACCGATCTGCGCGCCGACCGGGGTCGCCGCGAAGGCAGGGCGGTCCTCTAGACGCGCAATCTGTGAACTTCAAGCGCCAATCGGCACATTCAATAGGATTGCCGCCGCTACAGCATTTCGGCACTTCGGAAGCTGAAATGCCCGCTCGCCACAAAAATCCGATGATCGACCAGTTCGATCCCCATGACGCGCAGGAAAAGCGCGGTTTCGCGCGTCGTGGCGATGTCGGCGTCGCTCGGCAGCGCGATATTCGACGGATGATTATGCGCCATCAGCACCGTCACGACGCCATGATCGAGCAGAGCGCGCCAGCAGCGCGACGGGATGTTGCAGCGCCTGGCATCGTCGCCGCCTGCGCGTTCGAGGCGAACAAGCCGGTCGAACGCATCGAATCCGGCGAGCAGCAGGCTCTCGCGGTCCGCCGCAAAATGCGGGCGGAGCAAGTGGCGGGTGATGTCGTCTTCGGCGGCGCCGGGCACAAAACCGGCGACGACCGATGGATCGACGATCTTGTCGACGGGGCCGAGCAGGGTCATGGCGGGTGCCATGCGCGGCGAAAGCCCGTTCGCCAATCACCAACTGCCCCACTTCGGAGGGTTTATCACCGCAAGCCCGCCCGCTCCGCCCTTGTCGGCACCGCGCGCGCAGCCTAGCAAAGAGCGACAAACCGGGAGTGAGTCTTGCCTGAGTCCATCCATTATGAACTGCAATATCTCGACCTGATGCGCCGCATCTGGGTCGAGGGCGACGAACGTATCGACCGCACCGGGGTCGGGACGCGGTCGCTGTTCGGCGAAACGATGCGATTCTCGCTGAAGGATGACGCAATCCCGCTGCTGACGACCAAGCGCGTCTATTGGAAGACCGCGCTGCGCGAACTGTTGTGGTTCCTGACCGGCGATACGAATATTCGCGCCCTGGTGGCACAAGGCGTGAAGATCTGGACCGATTGGCCGCTCGAAAAATACCGCAAGGCGACCGGCGAGAATATCGCCGCCGAAGATTTCGAGGCGCGGATCATCGCCGATGACGCCTTTGCGGCCCAATGGGGAGACCTTGGGCCGGTTTATGGCCATCAGTGGGTCAATTGGCCGCGGTACGAAGCGGCGGGTGAGGGGCTGTTCCGCCGCGCAAGCGAAGGACATAACCAGATTGCGGCGCTGATCGAGGGGTTGCGGAACAACCCCGGGTCGCGGCGCCATATCTTTACCGGGTGGAACGTCGCCGATCTCGATCGCATGGCGCTGCCGCCGTGTCATATGACATATCAGTTCCACGTCCGTCGCGACGGCGGGCTGTCGTGCCTGTTGTTCCAGCGTTCGTGCGACCTGGGGCTGGGTTTTGCTTTCAATGTCTTCGAGGCGGCGCTGCTGACCCGCATGGTCGCCGATCAGTGCGGCCTGGAGGCGCATGAGCTGGTCTGGACGGGAGGCGACGTGCATCTCTACCTGAACCATGCCGACCTGGTTGAACAGCAAATGGGCCGGATCCCCTCTGGCGCGCCAAAGCTACGCATCCTGCGGCGACCGGAAAGCATTTTTGGTTATAATTTCGATGACTTCGCGGTCGAAGCCTATGCTCCGCAGTCGCCTATTGCGGCGCCGGTGGCGGTCTGATCGCTGGCGTTGCATTCCTATGGTGACCGAAATAATATGTCGCCACGCTGAAATATAACTAGGCGCCGATTCGCGCCGCAATGGGAAGACGATATGCCCGAAACGGATCGACGCCCGGCGAGTAACCTGCCGCCGCTGTCGCTTCATATCCCCGAACCACGCTATCGCCCGGGCGACACGCCCGATTTCGGCGATATTGTCGTTCCCGCCGTCGACGCGACGCCGCGCCCATCCGAGGCGACCAAGCCCGATGCGATGCGCGACCTGTGTTACGGCCTCGTTCGCGTGCTCGATTTCGACGGGCAGGCAAAGGGTCAGTGGGACCCGAAGCTCAGCCCCGAACGGCTGCGCGTCATGCTACGCTATATGATGCTCGTCCGCGCTTTCGACGACCGGATGTTCCGCGCCCAGCGCCAGGGCAAGACCAGCTTTTACATGAAATGCACCGGCGAAGAGGCGACGTCGGTCGCCTCGACGATGGCGCTCGATCGTGGCGATATGTGCTTTCCCAGCTATCGCCAGCAGGGTATTTTGATCGCGCGCGACTATCCGCTGATCCAGATGATGAACCAGATTTATTCGAATCGTGGCGATCATCTGATGGGTCGGCAGCTGCCGATCATGTATTCCGCGCCCGAACATGGCTTCTTCAGCGTGTCGGGCAATCTCGCGACCCAATATCCGCAGGCCGTGGGCTGGGCGATGGCGTCGGCGTCAAAGGGCGACAGCCGCATCGCGACGGTGTGGTGCGGCGAGGGGTCGTCGGCCGAGGGCGACTTCCACTCGGCATTGACCTTTGCGACCGTCTATAATGCGCCGGTTATCTTTAACGTCGTCAACAACCAGTGGGCGATCTCCAGCTTCTCGGGCTTTGCTGGCGGCGAACGCACCACCTTTGCTGCGCGCGCTGTGGGCTATGGTATTGCGGGCCTGCGCATCGACGGCAATGATCCGCTGGCGGTCTATGCCGCGACTTTATGGGCGGCGGACCGGGCGCGCACCAACAACGGTCCGACGCTGATCGAGCATTTCACTTATCGCAGCGAGGGGCACAGCACGTCGGACGATCCGACGGCGTATCGCCCGGCCGATGAACCGACGATCTGGCCGTTCGGCGACCCCATCGCACGGTTGCGCGGGCATCTGGAAACGCTCGGCGAATGGGATGACGAGCGCCACCAAGCGCAGCGCACCGAACTCGAAGAGTTGGTAAAGACGACCCAGAAGCAATCGGAAAAGCTTGGCATATTGGGGCATGGCATGCACCAGCCGTTCGAGACGATGTTTCAGGATGTGTTCGAGGACATGCCCTGGCACCTCCAGGAACAATGCACGCAGATGCTCGCCGAACAGGAAGCGAAGTTCGGCCCTGACTGGAAGCCCGAGTGATGAACGCCGATACGCAAACCGCGACCAAGACGATGAACATGATCGAGGCGATCAACAGCGCGATGGACGTGATGCTCGAACGCGACAGCAATGTCGTGGTAATGGGCGAAGATGTCGGCTTTTTCGGCGGCGTGTTCCGCGCCACCGCGGGCTTGCAGAAAAAGCACGGCAAAACGCGGGTATTCGATACCCCGATCAACGAATGCGGGATCATCGGAGTCGCCGTCGGGATGGGCGCCTATGGCCTGCGTCCGGTCCCCGAGATTCAGTTCGCGGATTACATCTATCCGGGGCTCGACCAGCTGGTCAGCGAGGCGGCGCGGCTGCGCTATCGCTCGGCGGCCGACTTCATCTGCCCGATGACGGTCCGCACGCCGTTCGGCGGCGGTATCTTTGGCGGCCAGACGCACAGCCAATCGCCCGAAAGCATCATGACGCACATTTGCGGCGTAAAAACCGTAATCCCGTCAAATCCTTATGATGCCAAGGGATTGCTGATCGCGGCGATCGAGGACAACGACCCCGTCGTCTTCCTCGAACCCAAGCGCATCTATAACGGACCGTTCAGCGGCTATTACGACCGCCCGGTCGAACCCTGGTCGAAACATGCCGCGAGCGCGGTGCCCGAGGATTATTACCGCATCGAACTCGGCAAAGCCGCGACGGTGCGCGCGGGCGAGGCGCTGACGATCCTCGCTTATGGCACAATGGTCCATGTCACCAAGACGATCGTCGAGGAAATGGGCATCGATGCGGAGATCATCGACCTGCGAACATTGTTGCCGCTCGACATCGACGCGATCGAGACGTCGGTGAAAAAAACCGGGCGCTGTCTGGTGATCCACGAGGCGACGCGGACGTCGGGTTTCGGCGCCGAACTGGCCGCGCTGGTGCAGGAACGCTGCTTTTACCACCTCGAAGCTCCTGTCGAGCGCGTTACCGGCTTCGACACCCCCTATCCGCACAGCCTGGAATGGGCCTATTTCCCCGGCCCGGTCCGCATCGCGACCGCGCTGACCAAGATTTTGAAGGACTGACGCAAATGGCCCGCTATTCATTCCGTCTGCCCGACATCGGCGAAGGCATTGCCGAGGCTGAAATCGTCGCCTGGCACGTCAAGATCGGCGAACGCGTCGAGGAAGACGCGCAGCTTGCCGACATGATGACCGACAAAGCGACGGTCGAAATGGAATCGCCGGTTTCGGGGGTTGTCGTCGAACTGGCGGGCGAGGTCGGCGATCTGATCGCCATCGGATCGACGCTGGCGGTGATCGAAACCGACGCGGACGGCGAAGTGGACGCGCCGCCGGTGGATACGGTGGTCGAAGCGCAGATCGAAGCTGAAACACCGGGGCCGGAACCGGTATCCGAACCAAAGGTAACGCCGTTGACATCGGATGCGGTGGCGCCGGTAGCGGCTGCAACGCCGACTGAACCGTCGCCCGTTCCGGCGGCACCGACTGTTTTTGCCCATGACGCAAAAGTGCTGGCATCTCCCGCGGTCCGCGCGCGGGCGAAGGATCTGGGTGTTGACCTTGGTCAGGTGCATAGCGACGGTGAGCGCATTCGCCACGCCGACCTCGATGCGTTCCTGCGCTACAGCGGCGGGCAGGGTTATCATAGCCCCGGCGCGAGCCGTGCGCGCGCCGACGAGCCGATCAAGGTTATCGGCATGCGCCGCAAAATCGCCGAGAACATGGCGGCGTCGAAACGGGCGATCCCGCATTTCACCTATGTCGAGGAAATGGACGTCACCGCGCTGGAGGATATGCGCGCCGATTTGAACGCCAATCGCGGCCAGCGGCCGAAGTTGACGATGTTACCTTTCCTGATCGTCGCGATTTGCCGCACGATTCCGCAGTTTCCGATGATCAACGCGCGCTATGACGACGAAGCCGGGGTCGTGACGCGGTACGGCGCGGTTCATCTGGGCATGGCGACGCAGACCGACGCCGGGTTGATGGTGCCCGTCATTCGCGATGCGCAGGACAAGAATGTCTGGCAATTGGCGAGCGAAATCGGGCGTTTGGCCGAGGCAGCACGCACGGGCAAGGCCAAGGTCGACGAGCTGTCGGGGTCGACGCTGACGATTACCTCGCTTGGCCCGCTGGGCGGTATCGCGACGACCCCGGTGATCAACCGGCCCGAAGTTGCGATCATCGGCCCGAACAAGATTGTCGAGCGGCCGGTTTTTGACGGCGATGAAATTCGCCGCGCGAAACTGATGAACCTGTCGATCAGCTGCGATCACCGGGTGGTCGATGGCTGGGATGCCGCGAGCTATGTCCAGGCGCTGAAAAAGCTGATCGAGACGCCGGTTTTGCTGTTCGCGGATTGAGCCATTCGTCATTGCGAGCGCAGCGAAGCAAACCAGAGCCCGCGTAAACCGCCCTGGATTGCTTTGCTGCGCTCGCAATGAAGGTCAAATGGGGCGAGCTTACAGCCCCAGCCCGGCAAAGCTCGTCTGGTCGAACTTCAGTTTGAACGTCACATAAGCCCCCGACCGCGAATAGCGCGCATCTTCGAAATCGCGGTCGTGGAAGCCCGCGAAATTATAGCCGAAGGTGATGTTCGCATTCTTCATCGGCGCCAGCGTTACGGTCGGCCCACCCGCCCAGTTAACAGTGTCAGCATTGGTGCCGACGCGCACGGTTCCCGAGGCGCCGACATCGACATGCTCGCCGAGGTTGAAGCGGAAATCGGCCCCGATCAGGTTCGACCAACCCTTGACGTCATCCGCGCCAAACCTGTCGAAATTGTAGCGCGTGCCCCAGAAAAAGCCGAACTCGCCGCGTTCATGCCATGAGCGGGCCGCGTCGCGGCGGCTTTCGCGGTCGCCGAGCGGGGTCCAGTTGACCGACAGGCTGCTGAGCAGGCGGCGGCTGGTCGCATCGCCGTCGATCGTCAGCGCGCCGCCGCCGATCGGGCCAGGCTGGCCCGCGATCGCGTCCCGGACCTTGTCCGATCGGAACTCGCTCTTGTTGAGCCACGAAACGCTCGACGCGGCGGGGCGGTGCGCCCAGCTCAGCTCGAAATTGATGACCTCGGTCGTCGGGGTCGTGCCGCTGCCGCTGGCTTTGGCATAGGTGAACAGCGCGCCAAGCGCGCGGCCTTCGCCGAGCTGGCGGAGGCCGCCGAGCGTCAGTCCGTAGCGATTTGCGATTTCGCCATCACGATATTCGGCGCGGCCCGTCAATGTCCAGCGATCGGCGCGATAGGTTGCGCCGGTGCTGATCGCCAGGAAATCCTCGGTCAGTGTGCCATTGTCGCCGAGGAAACCGCCCGAGGCGACGGGTTGGTTAACATTGATAACATCGCCCGCGCGAATGCCGCCAAGGGTACGATTGCCGTCGACCGATACGTCGACCGACCAGCGTTCACCAAGCTTCAGCGATTGCGACAGACCATAGGCCGCAAAGCTGCGCGGGCCATATTCGCCGATCTGTTGCTGGTTCGCGGTGGCGAGCAGGCGCGCGCCCGACCAAGGGGTTAGGTCGAATCCCAGCCGCGCGGTGCGCGCCTTGATCGTGTCCCCGTCGGCAATTTCATAGCTGCCCACCAGATTGACGTCGCGACTGATGGCAAAGCGTGCACCAAGACGGTGGCGGGTCGGGAAATCGATGCTGGCGTCCTTGCCGCCCAGCGCAAATTCGGTCTGTGCGTCGAGTTCGAGGCGCTTTTCGAACAGCCGCTGCGTCGCGCCGAACTGGACGATGTTCGAGCGGTTGCGCGTGCCGTCCGACAGCCGGTCATCGGCATGGGTCAGCCCGGCGCGCGCCACCGTGGTGCCATTGTCATATTCGGCGAGCGCCCGCGCGGCGCGGCGACGGGCGCCGCCGTCCAGATAATCTTCCTGCCAGGCGCTGCCGGTCAGCGACAGAGCGCGGGTCGCGCGCAGCCGGGCGTCGATACCGAATTTGCGCGTGCCATCCTCGCCGCGGTTGAGTTGCCCGGCGCCAAAGCCGCTCTCGCGTTCGCGGACATAGGCGAGGAAATCGGCATTGCTGCTGTGATGCTCGGCCTCGATCAGCCACGCCTTGGCCGTGCCCGATGCGGCCGCAGGGCTGCCGTTCTGCGCCTTGGCATCGCTGACGGCCAGTTCGGCACGGACTTCGGTGTCGATATTCGGACGATAACGCGCGTCGACCCCGCCCAAGTTGGTCTTGGCGTTGCCGTCCTCATCGTGGATGAAGGTGGCGCCGACGCGCAATTTTTCGTCATTCGACTGGTAGCTGACGCGGCCGCCGGCATTGAGCACGCGCTGCCCCACGCCATCGACCTCATATTCGGCGACGATGAACTGCGGGTCGAGATCCGACGAGCGGCTGAGCACCGGGCTGCGGAAGCGGATCGTGCCCGACAGATAGTCGATGTCGTAATCGACGTGGCGCGTCATGCTAACGCTGTTAACTATGCGCTCGCTGCGGAGGCGATCGCGCGTTTCGATGACGATCCGCTCGCTGTTGGGCAGAATATCGCGCGCGCCGAGCTGATAGGGACCGGTCAGGCCGTTGCCCTGGATCTCGTCGCGGCGGAAGCGATAGGGGGTGTCGGCGACGAATGCCGTCGCCGCGAAATTGCGGCCGCGATACTCCGCCTTGCCGCCGTTGAGCGCGCGCTGGTATCGCGCGAGTTCGGGTTCCGAAATCCCCGTCTCGATATCGCCGAACATGGCATAGAATTGCGGACGTTCGAGGCGCAGATAGAGCTTGCGCACCGACGCCGCGTCGTAGCGCGTCTCGTTGCGATCGGCGTAGATGGTGTAATAGGCGCGGGGGTCGATGACGCCGCCAAAGCGCGCGTCGTCCTTGTCCTTGTCGCTGTCATAGGCCAGCGTCATCAGCCATTTGCCGCGCACCCGGCCCTTTGCATAGAGCGCGAGGCGGGCATCGGCGTTGAGGTCGTCGAGCGTTTCCGCCGCGGGTTCCATCCGGTCGTCGAGCGTATTGTAGCCAAGCGTCCCGGCGGCGAAACCGACAACCGTCCACGGGCGGTCGCCCGGATCGAGCCAGGTTTCGATCGTCTGCTTGCGCGTCACCTTGTCGTCGCGGAAGGTGAAATCCATCGCCAGCGTTCCCGACGCGGTCGTCGGTTCGAGTTCGATATAGGCGATGCCGTCGTCGCCATCGATTTTCCACAGCGGCTGGGCGCGCTCGAGCCCAGCGAGTTGGCGCGCTTGTTGTGCATCGGCCTCGACCGCGGGATAATAAGGGGCAGGGACGCTGAAATCGCCCGTCAGGCCCGACCGGATCGGTTTGCCGTCGCGATCGGTCAGGCGCACCGCGATCACCGGGCGGGTGACGCCGTCGGCGACCAATATAGACTTCTCGCGGATCAGCGCGGCGCGCAGCGGGGTGATCGAATAGTGGACCTGGCGCTCCAATGTCGCGATGACAACGCCGTTAACATCCTTCACCTCGGCGACCAGTCGGTTTTCGCCCTCGCGAATTTCGAGCCCACGCCACAGGCTGACCGCGACCGCGCCGTCGGCCGATTTGCTGGTGCCTTCAAAGGTCAGCGGGTCCGCTGCCTTATCGTTGATGCGCAGCGTGACGGTCTGACCCGGCGCGTGCTTGACCGCCGCCCGGATCGCTTTCGAACGCGGGTTGTGATCGCTGGCGGGGAACAGCCAGTCGATGCCCGGAGCCTGCCCAGAAAGCCAGTCGCGACCGGCGCCCGCGGCTTCGGGATCGCTGGGCGCGGTCGGGGCGGCGCGTGCCGCGGTCGTGAGCGCGGCGCGCGGTGCGCTGGCAGCAGCGCGAAAATCGGCGCGTTTCAGCGCGCCGCCGCGACCTTCGACAAAGCGCGAGATCGCGCTGCCTGCGCTTTGCGTCGAGCGCGCGCAGTCGACCGGCGCGCGGTCGAGCGGCAAGGTCGATGGGTCGATCTGGACGACGTGCAGGCCGGGCCGCACGCCTTCGAAATGATAGCGGCCATCCTCGTCGGTGACGGTGTAGCTGCCGTCCTGCAGCATCACGCGGACCCCCGCGATCCCGTCGGCCTTGCGCGGATCGACCTGGCAGCCGCCGTCGGTGATGCGGCCGATGATCGTCATCCGGTCGCCCAGCTGGTCGCGTTTGATCGAAATCGCCGCCTCGGCGATGTTGCTCGCCGAGCCGCGGTTATCGATGGCGGACGCGCGGTTCAGCGCGTTGCCCGGCTGCGCCGACACGACGACTTCGGCGAGATAGGTCAGCAATGCCGTGCGCGATGCGGCGATGCTGGGCACCACCACGCTGAATTCGCGGCCGTTGGCGGCGATATTGGCGGTCACGCGCACCCCGTCGATCCGTACAGTGTCGGCGCGCAGGCGCATGCCCGCCGGCAGGACGTCGCTGACCGTCACCGCGCCGGTGTTACGGCGCGCGTCGCGGTTGGCGACCTCGATACGATACTGGATTACGTCGCCCGGTACGGCGACTTGCGTCGACGTCGTCTTGCGCAGGATCAGCGGCAAGCCGGGCTGATCGACCGGTATATCGACGCGCACCGGCGCCGGGCTGTTCAGCGTGAAGGGGTTGCCATAGCTGGCGCCGCTGATTTCGAACGGCAGGCCGTCGTCGGGACGGCGGAAGCTGGCCAGATCGGCAGGGCTGGACGTCGATGGCGCCGTGAACGGCGATGGGGGCTGAACGATCAGGCGATAGGTGCCCGGCGCCACGAACGGAAACCGGTAGTCGCCCGGCGGGAAGTTATACGTCGTACCGCCCGAATCGGTGACGCTCTGCCCGGTGATGACGCTCGACGGATAAGCGGAAACGCCATCGTCGCCGAACACCTGCGCGGGCTGCCCCGTCGCGGCGTCGACAATGGTGACGCGGCTGCCCGGGACGGGCGCGCCATCGCCGCTGTCGAACACGATGCCGAACGGGTCGACGAGGAAATTGATCGTCGCCAGCGCAACCAGGCTGGCGTTCGCCTGATCGGTGACGCGCAGCGACAGCGCGGCGCCCGGATTGACCGACAAACGGCAATCGCCCTGCGCAACGGCGGGCGGGACCCCGATCGTATTGATAAATCCGACAAATTCGCCGCTGTTGTTGGCGGTTTCGGTCAGGGTAATCTGCTCGCGGTCGCCATTTTCAAGTTCAAGGATGACGTCGAGCGTGTCGCGCCGCTGCGGATCGACATTGGCCGATGCGAGCGTGACTCCGACGACGAGCACTTCGCCGGCACGGAAATTGTCGGTGCTTTGCAGCGACGCAGGGGCGGTCGAAATGCCCTCATAGACGCCGCCGAGCGGGATCGTGCTGCTGGTGCTGCCTGCACTGGCGCTACTGCTGCTCGCGCTGCTGGGGCTGCTGGGACTGCTGGCGATCGGGCCGCTGCTCCGGCTGCACTGGGTCGGCGCCAGCGGCACCGATTTGTTGCCGCCGCCATTGGTCAGGCGGTACGTGGTAATAGTCGGTCGTTCGGGCGGGCGCGGCGCCACGGTGACGTCGACGCGGTTCGACAGCGCCTGACCGGGCCGCCCGTCATGCGTCCACTGCGCCGAGGCCGTGTTCGTAATAACCTGTGCGTGCGCCGGGGCAGTCGCAGGCAGCAACGCTGCCGCGACCAGCGCGGTCACGAGGCCGAAATATTTGGTACCGAGCGCCATGATAGCCCCGAACGGAGCAGCGGGAGGCGGTTTTTGGGCCACACCCGCTGCTCCATCGGTATGCCGATCAGTTGACCGTCGCGCGGAAGACGAGCGTGCGCGTCGCGCCCGCTGCGATCGTGGCGATGGTCCCCGACACGTTCGGCGCGGCATAGCTGCCACCCGCAGCGCCATCGGCGTTACAGGTAACCCCGGTCACGGTGCCGTTCAGCAGGATCGTACCAGCGCTGAAGGTCAGCTGGCCGGGAACGGCGTCGTTGATGACCACCGACGTCGCCGCCGCGCTGCCGCTGTTGGCGACCGCGATGCAATATTCGACGACCGCCCCCGGGATCAGTTTCGGATTCGTCGTGTTGTTGAACGGATCCGAGATAACACGGCTGGTTTTGGTGACCGCCAGCGTCGCTGTCTGCACGGTATAGTCGTCGTTGTCGCTGTGCGACCCGTCGCGCGCCGCATCGCCGGTCACGCCCGCGATGTCGGCAAAGACGGTGTCCTTGCCCGCGGTGTTCGCACCGGCCGTTTCGGTGATTGCCGCGCCCTGGCTGGCGGCGGTGCCGCCTTCGCGCGCGGTGGCACGCAGCGTGACGCCGGCAACCGCGTTGTTGGCGAGCCCGGTCGGGATATCGGCGACGACAAACAGCCGGATCGCGGTATCGACGACCAGTTCGTCAACAAAGCCGGTGAGCAGGGTGTCACCCACATCCCAGCTACCGACCGTGCCGGTGACCGTATTATCGCGGTAAATCCGAACGTTGGTGGCATCGAAAGTGTCGGTACCGCCATGCGCGGCGGTGCCGCCGACGATCTGCGAGGCGACAAGCGCGAAGTCGAGCACTTCGTTCGAGCTGTTGGTCAGCTGGAACGTCGTGACGGCATTCGTCTGGCCCGGCACAACGCTGGTCGTGACCGTTCCCACCTCTTCGACGAGCAGGTTGATCTTGCGGTCGACGGTGAAGTTATTGGACGCCGACTGCTGTCCCTGGGCAACGCCACCGACCTGATAGTCGACGGTGGCGGTATTCGTGATCGTGGTACCCGCGGTCGTTCCGGCAGCAAGTGCCGGCGTGGCGGCGAGACTTGTGATCGCCGCCAGACCGATGATGCCCACGGTGTTCAGCTTGCTGGTCATAGCTGAGCTCCTTGGCTTTGGTCGATTGCCGTTTCCCCACCGCTGGCAATCATTAAGCGGCTGCATTCCTTATGTTATTTTACTACTCCTCGAAACATCAGCTTGCCGCTGCCGCCGACCGGGATCGGCTTTTGAAAGGCCCAGCGGATGTGGGTCACATCGTCTGGTTGGGCGGCGCGGCGGGTGCCGTCGTTCGCTGCCACGGTCAGCTGATCGAGCTGTCCCCAATTGCGGCCGCCATCGATCGAGACGAGCGGCCGTGTATCGCCGGCGTCGGCAAAGCGGACCGCCGCGGGCAGGGGGTTGGTGATGACAAACTTGTCGGCGGGCTGGGCGCCCGCGTTGCGATAGTTCAGGACGAAGACGAGCCGGTCGCCGGGAACGACGACCTTCGGTTCTTCGAGCAATATCCGTTGCTTGCCTTGGGCGTCGGTGGTTACGCGCTCAACGAACACGTCGTTCGCAAGCGCCACCTGGTTGGCGGCGAGTGCCTGTCCCGGCAATAGCGCCGCGAAAAGCAGGAAAAGGGCGGTGCGCATGCGCGTCTCCATCAATCGATCGTGGTTCGGAAGGTGACGGTGCGAGTCTGCCCCCCGGCAACGGTGCCGAGCGCGACGTTGATCCGCGTGCCGTTGTAATCACCGGCGTCGGCGTCGACCGCGTCGGACTGCGCGACCCCGCCGAGCGTGATCGACCCCGTGACATAGCTCGTGTCCGCCGGGATATTGTCGGTGATCGCCAGCCCGCTGACCGAACCGCTGCCCGCGACGGTGGCCACGATCGTGTATGTGATCGTTGCCCCCGGGATCGGATCGGCGGTGCCGAGCGGATTGGTCACCACCGCCGATTTGACGAGGGTGACGGTGGCCGCCGAGACGATGAACGCACCGGCGTCGGCGCCATCGGCACCGGTCGAGCCGACGACGGCATCGCCGCCGCCTTCGCCCTGGCCGGCAAAGCTGGTTCCCGGCGCGCCGGTGCCGGTTACTGCGGCCGCGACGAGGCTGACGATGCCGCGATTGCCGTCGACGACGCCGCCCGGCGTCGTTGCGACGACAAAGATCGTGACGCTTTCGTCGGGATCGAGCTGCGGATCGTTGGCGCCCGGGGTGTAGAGCGTGTCGGTGCCGGGGTCGAACACGCCGTCGCCATTGTCGATGTAAATTTGGGTGACCACGGGGTCGTAATTGTCGCCGCCCGCGTTTGCGATTGTGCTCAGCACGAAATTTTCGACGCCATTGCCGGTGTTCGTCACTGAGAAAGTCAGCACCTGCCCGGTCGCACCTGGGGTGGTTGGCACATCGGCCGGATTGCTCGAATCGACCGTCACATCGAGCAGTTCGTCGACGAGCAGGTCGACTTGGTTCGAATTGATCGTCGTCGAGCCGCCGCCGGTATCGAAAGTGGCGCTCGCGGTGTTGCTGATCGTCGTCCCCGCCCGCGTCAGCGGTGGGTTGGCGACCTGCGCCTGAACCTGCATCGGCAGCGCGAACGCCGCCAGCAGGGCGAGAAGTGAACAAGAGGGAAGAAGCTGATGCTTCGCGCCCCCCACAGGCGCTTTCATCATCACTTTGACTCCGAATAGGTTGGTCCTTGGAGCCCTCAGTCGACGAAAAAGGGTAATTTCTGGTTAAAAAGCAGGACGAAAGACGCAATCTGACCCAGATGGGGACAGTCGAGCCGCTCGGTTCGTCGTAAAACGGGGCGACTGGCGCAAAATGCAAAGCCCGCGTAAGACGAGGGGGTTAACGTGAGGAGAGTTGGGGTGGCGGACGATCGGGGGAGCAGAGACGCGCGCCCGCGTACCAATCCGCTGCACCAGATCGAGATCGACGATTTCCGCCGCGATCGGCTGCTCGCCGCGCTCACGCTGATCTTTGGCGCAAGTTTTTGCCTGGGGCTGCCCTTTGCCTTGCAGTTCGGCGCGGAGTTCTTTTTGCCGCTGACCGCCGCGATCGTCATTGCGATCGCGCTGGTTCCGCTGCTCGAATGGCTGGAACGGCGCGGCGTGCCGTCGGGGCTCGCATCGTTTCTGGCGCTGACGATGTTCCTGATGCTGATCAATGCCGCGCTGGCGATCATCGTCGTTCCCGCGACCGATTGGTTCGCAAGGCTTCCCGATTCGATCCCGCGGATTCAGAACAACCTGGCGCCGCTGATCGATTTTTATTCGACGCTGCAAGCCTTTGTCGACCGCACGCTGATGTCGGTCGCCAGCGGCAGCGAGGCGACGGCACAGGCCGTGGCGGCAACCGCGCCGACGTCGGTCGTCGATTATTTCATCACCTCGGCGCCCGCCGCCGCGATCCAGCTGTTCTTTGCCGTGCTGGTCATCTTTTTCTTCCTCGCCGGATGGACGCGGCTGCGCAAAGGCACGATCCGGCGCCGCGGCAGTTTTGACGGCGCGATGCAAACGGCGCGGGTGATCCAGAATGTCGTCGATGCGACCGCCGACTATCTGGCGACGATCACGATGATCAACGCCATCCTGGGACTGACCGTCAGCCTGCTGTTATGGGCACTGGGCATGCCGTCCCCCTTCATGTGGGGCGGCATCGTCAGCATCTGCAATTTCGTGCCCTATCTGGGACCGATCGTCGCAGCGGCGCTGCTCGGGCTGGGCGGGTTGATGACCTTCGACGCGGTCGGGCTGGCACTGTTGCCCGCGGTCATCTTTATCGGTGTCCATCTGGTCGAGGCGAATCTGATCACCCCGCTGGTGCTGGGCAAGCGGCTGACGATCAATCCGCTGCTCATATTGGTGTCGCTGAGCTTCTGGGGATGGGTGTGGGGGACGCCGGGGGCGTTGCTGGCTGTACCGTTGCTGCTGATCCTGCAAACGGTGCTGGCATCGACCGGAACCCCCGATCTGGCGGGTTTCCTGTTCGAACATGGCACGCTGACTACCACCGACGAGGTACGCGATCGATTAAATCGCACCCATGAAGAAAGCGACGGTTGACAGGCCGAAGCGCGCCGCATATTGGCGCTGCTCCCAAGCACACGCGGGTGTAGCTCAGTTGGTTAGAGTGCCGGCCTGTCACGCCGGAGGTCGCGGGTTCGAGCCCCGTCACTCGCGCCATTCCTTGTCTTTCGGGACAGGATGGCGACCGCCGCTTGGGACTTTCCAGGATTGGAAATTGGGGACTTGGCGCCGTTCGTTAGCGGCGCCAAGTCCCCAATTCCATCCAGCGCAGCAGCGGCTTTAGCGGCAGGATCCAGACAATCCCGGCGATCAGGTAAAACACCGCCTGTATCAGTACGGGCCAGCCACCGACCCACGGCGACAGGCTGACGACGATCGCCGTCCAGGCGGCGATGAGAAGCAGGATCAGCAGCATGCCCGCTGGCTTGCGCCAGCTCGGCTGGGGGCTGCCCTGAGCAGGGTCTTGGCGGTCTGCGCTCACAAACGATCTCCACACAGGATCAATTCTTGTTCGGTCAATATGGCATCGAGCGCCATGTCGGTCGATTCGCGCGGGGCCGCGTCGATTTCCTGCACCGACCAGCCGACCCCGATCCGCAACGCGCCGGGATGCGCGGCGAAATAGCGGTCATAATGGCCGCCGCCTTGGCCGATCCTGCCGCCCTTACGGTCGAATCCGACAAGCGGGCAAAAAATGAGGTCGGGGGTTGCCGCGGCAGCATCGTCGGTCGGCTGCTGCGTGCTCCACGGCCCCTTCACCAGCGGCTGGCCGGTCCGCCAGCGCCGAAAGTCCATCGCATCGATGCGCGCGGCATGGTGGGGTAGGACGATCGCGCCTGCTGTTGCGAGATCCGCGAACATTGGCAGGATGTCGGGTTCGTCGTCCCATGCGACATAGGCGCCCACCACCGCATGCGACGCCAAAAGCTCGGTCAGCGGTGCGGGCAGCGCGCGAAATGCGGCCAGCTGCGCCATGCCATCAAGATTCGCGAAAAAATGCTTGCGGCGAAAGCGCAGTTTCTCACGCATTTGCTGCTTTTGCTGAACCAGATCGGCGGACAAGGGAGTCATCGCCTCCTGTGCGGGTTGAGCCCCGGGCGCGGTGTGGGTTGGCGGGCCCGCCGAGGTCGTTTGCTGGAAAGTCCTCTGACGCCAGTAACGTCAGGTGGGAACCATGTACGTCGGACCAGGGTCCGGGCAGGGACAGCTCCCTAGGATGATGTATCGCCTCAGGGATTTTCGCAAAAGCTCGTGCCGGGCAGTACCCGCCGCCCCTTATGTAGGGGCGCGGGCAGGCGTGCTCAAGGGATTTGCTCGACTTTCGTCGCCAGCGCCTCGATCCGGTCGGCGATCTGGAGCAGCGCCCGGTCATTTGCGGGCTTGGGCGCCAAGGTTGCAGTCGTTGCCGAACGCGCAGCCTCCAGCTCCTTCAGCGCGGCCTGCTCGCGGACGACCGCGGCGCGCAGTTCGTCGCGCGCCGCGGCTTCGCGGCTTTCGGCCAGCGCCACGGCGGCGCGCAGCGAATCGGACTGGGGTTCGGCCTTGTCGGCCTTGCCCTTGGCTTCCTGCGCATCGTCGGCCAGCATCAGCGCCGCAAACAGCAACTGGCGAACCTCGGTTCCGCCCTGAATCCCGCGCGCTTTTTCATCGACGACGGCGGCGAGCTGGAGCAGCTGCGCTTCCTCGCCGTCGGCGCAGTGGACGTCGTACGGCCGTCCGGCGATCATCAGTTTGACATCAGCCACGACCCGCCTCCGCAATCAGTCGGTCGAGTTCACCGATCACCGCGGCGACTTCGGCCTTCAGCGCCGACTGGTCGGCCGCCGGAGCCGCTAAACTGGATGGAGGCCGCTTTGGCTGGTTGGCCAACGCCTTTTCGATGCGGCTGAGCGCGCGTTCGATACGGCCGATGGCCAAGCTGGATTCGTCGAGGTCGAGTTCCATGCGCGATGGGTAGCAGTGTGGGGAGGGGGGTGCAATTGCCCTGTCAGTCCAAAATGCTCGGTCCAAAATGCGCCGATTTTCCTTCCGCAGCGGTTGACTCCTGACCCCGCCGCCGCAAAGGGCTGTGCGCATCCAGTCGGACCGTAGCGTCCGGCGCCTGCCCAGCCATTTCCGGGGGACTCATGACACTGCCCGAACGTCAGCTCGCCAACGCCATCCGCGCGCTTGCGATGGATGCCGTCCAAGCCGCAAACAGCGGCCATCCGGGGATGCCGATGGGCATGGCCGACGTCGCGACGGTCCTGTATTCGGACTATCTGAAGTTCGATCCGACCGATCCCAAATGGGCCGACCGCGACCGATTCGTCCTCTCGGCGGGCCACGGCTCGATGCTCGCCTATGCGACGCTGCACCTCGCCGGCTATGCGCGGCCGACGCTTGGCGACATCCGCAATTTCCGTCAGCTGCACAGCCCGTGCGCCGGGCATCCCGAGAATTTCGAGCTCGAAGGCGTCGAAACGACGACGGGGCCGCTGGGGCAGGGGCTGGCGACCGCGGTCGGCATGGCGATCGCCGAGCGGCACTTGAATGCCCTTTATGGTGACGATCTGGTCGATCACCGCACTTGGGTGGTCGCGGGCGACGGCTGCCTGATGGAGGGCATCAACCACGAAGCCATTGGTCTGGCGGGGCATTTGCAGCTCGGCCGCATGACGGTGCTGTGGGACGATAACAAAATCACGATCGACGGATCGACCGACCTGTCGACGAGCGAGGACATCGCGGCGCGCTATGCGGCGACCGGCTGGCATGTCGAAAGCTGCGACGGGCATGATCCCGCCGACATTCGCCGCGCAATCGACGCTGCGCTCGCCGATCCGCGCCCGTCGCTGATCGCGTGCCGGACGATCATCGGCTTTGGCGCGCCGAACAAGCAGGGGACGTCGGCGACGCACGGCGCACCGCTGGGCGCCGACGAAATTGCGGCGGCGCGGCAGGAGCTGGGCTGGACGGCCGAGGCGTTCGTCATTCCCGACGATGTCGCGTCGGCGTGGGCGGCGTTTGGCGAGAAGGGCAAGGCACTTCATGCCGAATGGAATAATCGCCTTGCAAGCAATGAAAAGAAAATCGAATTTAAGGATCGCCTGAGCGGCAAGATCGTTCCGGGCGACACGTTCAAAGCCTATCTCGACGGCCTCGTCGCCGAACCACCGAAGGTCGCGACGCGCAAGGCGTCTGAGAACACGCTCGGCGCGTTGACCGCTGATATTGCGGCGCTTGTTGGCGGCAGCGCCGATCTGACCGGTTCGAACAACACCAAAACATCATCGACCAAACCGCTGACAAAAGACGATTATTCTGGCCGCTATATCTATTATGGCATCCGCGAATTCGGCATGGCGGCGGCGATGAACGGCATGGCGCTGCACGGCGGCATCGTTCCCTATGGCGGCACCTTCCTGGTCTTCGCGGACTACTGCCGCGCCGCGATCCGTTTGTCGGCGTTGCAGCAGCAGCGCGTCGTCTATGTGATGACACATGACAGCATCGGGCTGGGCGAAGACGGTCCGACGCACCAGCCGATCGAGCATCTCCAGTCGCTGCGCGCGATGCCGAACCTGCTTGTCCTGCGCCCCGCCGACGCGGTCGAGACCGCCGAATGCTGGGCGCTGGCACTCGCACAGGAAGATCGGCCGTCGCTGCTGGCGCTGACCCGCCAGAACCTTCCCCCGCTACGTCATGACGTCACGGAAAATCTTTGTCTGAAAGGCGGTTACCGCCTTCGCGGAGCGTCCGCCGCGCGTAAAGTGGTGCTGGTCGCGACCGGATCCGAAGTATCGCTGGCGATGGACATCGCCGACAAGCTTGAAGCCGCGGGCCACGGCACCGACGTGATCTCGATGGTATCGACCGAGCTTTTCGACGAGCAGGGCGAAGCCTATCAGGCCGACATCCTGCCCGACAACGCGCTGATCGTCTCGATCGAGGCCGGCACGACCTTCGGTTGGGAACGCTACACCGGTCGCCAGGGCCTGCGCTTCGGCATCGACAGCTTTGGCGCCTCGGCGCCGATCGAAGACCTATTCAAGCATTTCGGCCTGACGGTCGATGCTATCACCCCCCAGATCCTGGCACGGCTCGGCGCATAAGGACCGACGGCCTCTACGCAGAAAGGTTATTTCGACATGGCAGTGAAAGTCGCAATCAACGGTTTCGGACGCATTGGCCGCAATGTGGCGCGCGCCATATTGGAGCGGACCGACCATGATCTCGAACTGGTGTCGATCAACGACCTGGGCGATGCCAAGGCGAATGCCCGACTTTTCCGCAATGACTCGGTTCACGGCGCCTTCAACGGCAGCGTCGATGTCGATGGCAACGACCTGATCGTCAATGGCAAGCGCATCCAGGTGACCGCCGAGCGTGACCCCGCCGCGCTGCCGCATGCCGCGAACGGCATCGACATCGTGATGGAATGCACCGGATTTTTCACGAACAAGGCCGGTGGCCAGAAGCATTTGGACGCGGGTGCGAAGCGTGTGCTGATCTCGGCCCCCGCCAAGGAAGTCGACCTGACCGTTGTGTTCGGCGTCAACGACGACAAGATCACCGCCGATCATCTGATCATCTCGAACGCATCGTGCACCACCAACTGCCTCGCGCCCTTTGCCAAGGTGCTGCACGAGGCGATCGGGATCGAGCGCGGCCTGATGACCACGATCCACGCCTATACCAACGACCAGAAGATCCTTGACCAGATCCACGACGATCCGCGCCGCGCCCGCGCCGCCGCGATGTCGATGATCCCGACTTCGACCGGCGCGGCGGTGGCCGTCGGCTTGGTGCTGCCGGAACTCAAGGGGAAGCTCGACGGGTCGTCGATCCGCGTTCCGACCCCGAATGTGTCGGTCGTCGACCTGACCTTCACCCCGTCGCGCGACACCACCAAGGAAGAAGTGAACGCGGTGCTCAAGGCGGCGGCCGACGGCCCGCTGAAGGGCGTCCTGGCCTATACCGATGAACCGCTGGTTTCGATCGACTTCAACCATGATGCGGCCAGCTCGACAATCGACAGCCTGGAAACCGCGGTGATCGACGGCAAACTGGTGCGCGTGCTCAGCTGGTACGACAATGAATGGGGCTTTTCGAACCGCATGATCGACACCGCAGGCGTAATCGCCAAGTTCCTCTGACCGCAAGGATACCGTCGATGACCGCGTTCAAAACCCTCGACGATATCGGTGACGTAACCGGCAAGCGTGTCCTTGTCCGCGTCGACCTCAACGTCCCGATGAACGACGGCGCGGTCGGCGACCGGACGCGGATCGAGGCTGCGATGCCGACGATCCGCGAATTGTCGGACAAGGGCGCAATCGTTCTGCTGCTCGCGCATTTCGGACGGCCGAAGGGCGCGAAGAACCCGACCCAGTCGCTGAGCCTGGTGATGGGCGGGGTCGAGGATGTGCTGGGCCATTCGGTGATGTACATCCCGGAAGCAATCGGTGAGGGCGCCAAGGCGGGCATCGCGGTGCTCGCGCCCGGCGACGTCGCGGTGCTCGAGAACACGCGCTTCTACCCCGGCGAGGAAAAGAACGACCCGGCCTTTGCCGATGCATTGGCCGAAATCGGCGACCTGTATGTCAACGACGCCTTTTCGGCGGCGCACCGCGCGCATGGATCGACCGAAGGCATCGCGCGGCGGCTGCCCGCTTTTGCCGGACGCGCGATGGAAGCCGAGCTGAAGGCACTCGACGCCGCGCTCGGCAATCCGGCGCACCCGGTCGCTGCCGTGGTGGGCGGCGCGAAGGTGTCGAGCAAGATCGACGTGCTGCGCCATCTGGTGAGCAAGGTCGATCATCTGATCATCGGCGGCGGTATGGCCAACACCTTCCTCGCCGCGCGCGGCGTTGATGTCGGCAAGTCGCTGTGCGAGCATGAGCTGGTCGATACCGCCAACGCGATCTTCGATGCGGCCGATGCCGCGGGCTGCACCATCCATCTGCCTTACGACGTGGTGGTCGCGAAGCAGTTCGCGCCTAATCCGCCGACGCGCACGGTCAATGTTCACGAAGTTGCCGCGGACGAGATGATCCTTGACGTTGGCCCCGCCGCGGTCGAAGCGCTCGCCGACGTGCTCAAAAACTGTCGCACCCTGGTGTGGAACGGCCCGCTTGGTGCGTTCGAAACGCCGCCGTTCGACACAGCGACCGTCGCGTTGGCGAAAACCGCTGCGGCGCTGACCCGCGAGGGATCGTTGATCTCGGTCGCGGGGGGCGGCGATACCGTCGCGGCGCTCAACCATGCCGGTGTTGCGGCCGACTTCACCTTCGTTTCGACCGCCGGAGGCGCCTTCCTGGAATGGATGGAGGGCAAGCCGCTGCCCGGCGTGGACGCGCTAAAAGCCTGAGTTTTTCCAGCGTATTTGCATCCCGCGCGCGGGATCGCTATGCGCGCCGCCACATACGTATGCAAACCACCGGAGATGCTATGACCACCGCCAATGCCGCCATGTTGGAGCAGATCAAATCGGGGCAGGGTTTTATCGCCGCGCTCGACCAGAGCGGCGGTTCGACGCCCAAGGCGCTGAAGGGCTATGGCATCGAAGCCGACGCCTTTTCGAATGATGAAGAGATGTTCGCGCTGATCCACGACATGCGCAGCCGCATCGTTACCGCGCCGTGCTTCAATGGCGAGAAGGTGATCGGCGCGATCCTGTTCGAACGCACGATGGACGGCGAAGCGGGCGGCAAGCCGGTGCCGACGCTGCTTTGGGAACGTAGCGTGGTGCCGTTTCTGAAGGTCGACAAGGGGCTGGAGGACGAAGTTAACGGTGTTCAGTTGATGAAGCCGAACCCCGGCCTCGACGACCTGTGCGCGCGCGCGGTCGCCAAGGGCGTGTTCGGCACCAAGATGCGCAGCGTCGTCAATCTGGCCAATCCGGCAGGCGTCAAGGCAATCGTCGAACAGCAGTTCGCCGAAGCCAAGCGCATCGCCGCGCACGGCCTGGTGCCGATCATCGAGCCCGAAGTGAACATCAAGAGCGCCGAGCGCGACGCCGCCGACCGCTTGCTGCTGAACGAAACGCTCGCGGCGCTGGACGCATGGGACGGTGCGCCGGTGATGCTGAAGCTGTCGCTGCCCACCGAGGCCGGGCTGTTCCAGCCGCTGGTCGATCACCCGAAAGTGCTGCGCGTCGTTGCGCTGTCGGGCGGCTTTGCGCGGCCCGAAGCCTGCGCCGAGCTAGCCAAGAACCCCGGCATCATCGCGAGCTTCAGCCGCGCGTTGCTCGAAGACCTCCGCCACCAGATGAGCGACGACGAGTTCGACAAATCGCTCGGCGGCGCAATCCACCAAATTCACGCGGCCTCGGTGGCCTGAAGTGATGGGGCGCCCAAAATGAGTGGGGGGTGGCAAGCCGTCGACGACTATATCGCCGCAAAATTGCTGGGCGACGACGATGTGCTTGCCGCCACCCTCGCCAACAATGCCGCGAACGGCCTGCCGCCGATCGACGTGTCGGCAGCGCAGGGCAAGATGCTGTTCCTGCTGGCACAGATCGCGAATGCGCGGCGCATCCTCGAGATCGGGACGCTGGGCGGCTATTCGACAATCTGGCTGGCGCGGGCGCTGCCCGATGATGGCGCGTTGGTGACACTGGAGCTTGAAGCGCCGCACGCTGCGGTGGCGCGGGCGAACCTGGAACGCGCCGGGGTCGCCGATCGGGTCGATATTCGCGTCGGACCAGCGATCGACAGCCTGGCGGCGATGACCGACGAACCGCCTTTCGATTTCGTGTTTATCGACGCCGACAAGGTGAATAACGCGCATTATGTTCGAGAGGCGATCCGGCTGGGGCGTCCCGGCACGACGATCATCGTCGATAATGTGGTGCGCGAAGGCGGGGTGCTGGAGGTTGATAGCGACGACGAGCGGATCGTCGGAACGCGCGCGCTGTTCGATATGCTGAGCGCCGAACCGCGACTCGATGCGACCGCGGTGCAGACGGTCGGCGCGAAGAAATGGGACGGGTTTGTGCTGGCGCGCGTACGTTAAAGCCCGCCCGCAAAATGAAATGAAAAGCGGTAATCCGCCGGCTTCAGCTCGGCATGGGTCATCTTGTCGGGGCGCACCGATTCCAGCGTGATGCTGCCGTCGGCGAGCGGCGTCGCTTCGCCTAATATCACCTCGAACGGCTGTTGTTCGCCATTACCGCGAATCCACAGCATCTGCACGCGCACCCGGCCCGCCCAGATGCAGCGGGCGTTCATCGGACAGCGGCTGTCCTCCAGCACCGCAACCGGCTGGACGATCGGGCCGTCGGCATAGGCGCGCTGGCCAAGCGCGACATTGGTCGCATCGGGAAGCGGCGCGGGATTGCGCGTCGTGGCACAGGCCGACAGGGCAAGTGCGACGGTCAGGATAGGGGCGACAACGCGGGTCATGTTCTGCATTTGCGGGTTGATGAACGCGTCGCTATGAACCCGCCATGACCCAAGAAACCCGTATCCCTTGCCAGCTTTACCTGATCTCGCCGCTCGACGTCGGCGGCGATTTTCCCGGCCTTTTGACGGCGGCGCTCGATGCCGGGCCAGTCGCGGCGTTCCAGTTTCGCGTCAAGGGGCTGGAACAGCACGACGCGGCGCGGCTGGCCGAGCCGTTGCAGGCGATCTGTGCGGCGCGCGACGTCGCGTTCATCGTCAACGACGATGTCGCTCTGGCCAAAAGGCTGGGCGCTGACGGCGTGCATCTGGGGCAGGACGATGGCGACCCCAAGGAGGCGCGCCGCGAACTGGGGGCGAGCGCCCAGATCGGCGTGACCTGTCATGCGAGCCGCCATCTGGCGATGGAAGCAGGCGAGGCGGGGGCCGACTATGTCGCCTTTGGCGCGTTTTTTCCGACGACGACAAAAACGGTCGATCATCACGCCGACCCCGAGATCCTGGAATGGTGGCAGGGAATGTTCGAACTGCCGTGCGTCGCGATCGGCGGCATCACCATTGAAAACGCCCGCACGCTGGTCGATGCGGGCGCCGATTTCCTGGCGGTATCGGGCGGCGTCTGGGCGCACCCGGACGGTCCGGCGGCGGCGGTACAGGCGTTCAGCGCGTTGCTGAAAGATCAGCCCGCAGGGTAATCGCGCCCCGGCTTTGGCGGGGTGCCGTCGGCGGGCCGAACGGGCGCCTCACCCTTGCGCCAGCCGAACAGCCCCGCGCACGGGGCAGGGCGCGGTACGGGACGCGCACCACCCCGGCGAGGCCGCGGTGTAAGGTCGGAAAGATCGGTCTGCATCATGCCCGCCGATATGACAGCGGGCGCGCGCGGCATATTGGATCGATGCGTCAAAACCGCCTCGGTTCGTCGCCTTTTTGAGCCTGTACATATTTGCCCTTGCGCAGGGCTGCGCCGGTCGCAAGACAGCGGCCAGGGAGATATATATGTCCGACAGCACGACGGCGGCCGCACGCGGACGCGAACTGACGCTCCGCGCCATTATTCTGGGCGGCGTTCTGACGCTGATGTTTACCGCGGCCAACGTCTATCTGGGGCTGAAGGTCGGGCTGACCTTTGCGACCTCGATCCCGGCGGCGGTGATTTCGATGGCGCTGCTGCGTTATATGGCCGGGTCGACGATCCTCGAGAATAATATCGTCCAGGTATCGCGAGCGCGGCAGGGACGCTTGCGGCGATCATCTTTGTGCTGCCGGGGCTGGTGATTGGCATCGGTATCTATCTGCCGATGGCGGTGATCCTGCCGGTGGTGATCGGCGCGGTCGGTGGCTGGTTTTACGATCGCTGGGCGGCCAAGCGCCCGAACGCGGGTTTCGCGCATCGCATGGGCGTGCTGACCGCGACCGGGATGATCGTCGGCGAAAGCCTGTTCGGGGTGCTCTATGCGGGGATCGTCGCGGGCAGCGGCAGCGATGCGCCGCTCGCGGTGGTGAGCGACGGCTATGCGCCGTTTGCGCCGTGGGTGGGTTTGATCCTGTTCGTCGGGCTCGTCTGGCTCAGCTATCGGCGGACGCGGCAGATGGTCGTCGCAACGGCCTGACTTGCCCTGCGCGGCATCCGCGGCTAAAGGCGCGCACCTGATACCGATGCCCCGCAGGGCACCGGCCTGCTCTTTCCATCCTTGAACTGTGAGTGTGCGCGATGAAAATCACCGGCGTTGAAATCCGTCCCGGCAATATTATCGAATTTGAAAAGGGGATCTGGAAGGTCACCAAGATCCAGCACACCCAGCCGGGCAAGGGCGGCGCCTATATGCAGGTCGAAGCCAAGAACCTGATCGACGGCCGCAAGCTGAACAATCGGTTCCGCAGCGCCGACACGGTCGAAAAGGTCCGCCTCGACACCAAGGATTTCCAGTTCCTCTATGCCGAGGGCGACGACCTGGTGTTCATGGACAAGGACAGCTTTGAACAGATCAACATCGGCAAGGATGTCGTCGGCGAGGCCCATGAATTCCTGCAGGACGGCATGGATGTCGTGCTTGAGCTTTGGGAAGAACGCCCGATCTCGGTCGAACTGCCCGAAACCATCGAAGCGACGATCGTCGAAGCCGATGCGGTGGTAAAGGGCCAGACGGCATCGTCGTCGTACAAGCCCGCGATCCTCGACAATGGCGTGCGCGTGATGGTGCCGCCGCATATCACCAGCGGCACCAAGATCGTCGTGCATGTGTATGACCGCGAATATGTCCGCCGCGCGGACTGAATAATTCCCCTCCCGCCCGCGGGAGGGGTTAGGGGTGGGCGACAGGCCCGCCCATGTTTCTGCCCACCCCCGACCCCTCCCGCAAGCGGGAGGGGGGAGAAAATTCATGGCCTTATCCGGCATCATCACCGTCATGGAACGCGCCGCGCGCAAGGCGGGGACCAAGCTGCGCCGCGACTTTGGCGAGATCGAACATTTGCAGGTATCGCAAAAGGGACCGGCCGATTTCGTGTCGAAGGCCGACCAGGCCGCCGAACGCACCCTGTACGACGAACTCGGTCGCGACCGTCCGGGCTGGGGTTTCGTGCTCGAGGAGGGCGGAGTGATCGAAGGCGATCCCGGCAAGCCGCGCTTCATCATCGATCCGCTCGACGGCACCTCGAACTTCCTCCACGCGATTCCGCATTTCGCAATTTCGATTGCGGTGCAGGAGCCGAAGATCGGCGGCGGCTGGGGCGACATCACCTCGTGCCTGATCTATCAGCCGGTGACCGACGAAAGCTATTGGGCCGAGCGCGGCCGTGGCGCGTGGCTGCACGACCGCCGCCTGCGCGTGGCGTCGCGGCGTCACCTGAATGAATGCCTGGTTGCGACCGGCATCCCCTATATGGGGCATGGCGATTTCGCGCAGTGGAGCCGCATTTTCGGCGCGATCGCGCCCGAAGTCGCGGGCATCCGCCGCTTCGGCGCCGCCAGCCTCGACCTCGCATGGGTCGCGGCGGGGCGTTACGACGGCTTCTGGGAAAGCGACCTCAAGATCTGGGACGTCGCGGCGGGGATGCTGCTGGTGCGCGAAGCTGGCGGTTTCGTCAGCGATTTCCGTGGCGGCGACCGCGCAATCGAGCGCAGCGAATTCATTGCGGGCAGCGCCGCGGTGCATTCGAAGCTGCAAAAGCTGGTTGCGGGCGCGCTGCGCAACGCGTGAACCTATCCGTCATCCCGGCGAAGGCCGGGAACTCGCCGTTGCGTCATAGCGCGCGGGTGAGATCCCGGCCTTCGCCGGGATGACTTAATTGGGTGACATCACTTCTCGAACACATATTCGCGGAAACTGTCCATCAGCGTCGCCCAAGTGTTGAACGTCTCGCCGACATTTTCGCGCGGGATGCCCGCGAAATCCAGGTCGACGTCCATTTCCAGCACCGGATCGCCCTCGTCATCCTTGTACGCGCGGGCGAAACGCTTGTCCTTGTTCCACTTGTTGAGCTTTTCCAGCGACACATCCTTGGCGTCGCTGAAGCCCATATAATATTGCAGTGTCTTGCACTTCTTGCCCTCTTCACAGTTCATGAACAGGACAAGGAATTTCAGGCCATTGCGATTGCTCTCGATATAGGGGTCATCGCCTGGCTTGGCGACGATCGTCGCGGGCCAGCCCTGCGACTCGACGATGGCCTCGATCGTCGTCGGATCGGTGGCATTGACCAGTTCGGCGTGTGCGGGCGTCGCGGCGAGCAGGGCGGATGCGCCAAAGGCAAAGGCGGCGCGCGTGGCGAATGATCTCATGTAATCCCCCTTATTTGAACCGCCGACCAGACCGCCCTCCAAAGCGCGGGATAGAACCCCTTTTGCGGTGGCGTATCACAGCGATAGGGGCTGTCGCCAGCACCCTTTGTGCTTTTGGTCACTCGGCAGGCGAAAATCATGCCCGCAGTGCTTGCGAGGCGCGGCGCGCTGGCCTAAAGCGCCCGCATAACGGGTGGCAAACACCTCAAAACAAGACTGCGAGCTCCCATGGTCGATCTGACGCAATATCTGCCGATCCTGATATTCCTGGTCATTGCGGTCGGGTTGTCGTCGGCGTTCGTGTTCCTGCCGATGGGCGTGGCGCGGCTGACCGGCGCGCACCAGCCCGACCCGGCGAAGCTGACCGAATATGAATGCGGCTTCCCGGCTTTCGAGGACGCGCGCAGCCAGTTCGACGTGCGATTCTATCTTGTCGCGATCCTGTTCATCATTTTCGACCTTGAAGCGGCCTTCCTGTTTCCCTGGGCGGTCAGCCTGGAGGAAATCGGCTGGGCCGGTTGGGCCACCATGATGATTTTCCTCGCCGAGCTCGCGATCGGCCTTGTGTACGCGTGGAAGAAAGGGGCGTTGGACTGGGAATGAGCAGCTCGATCATCCTGCCGCCCGGCCAGATGCCGGTTACAAGCCCCATCGCTCCGGGCACCAATCCGGACCTGTTTCCGGTGGCGCCGGGGACAAGCCCCGACGCGGGCTTTTTCGACGACCTCAACAGCGAGGTCGGCGACAAGGGCTTTCTGGTCACCTCGACCGAGGATCTGTTCAACTGGGCGCGCACCGGCTCGCTGTGGTGGATGACCTTTGGCCTCGCGTGCTGCGCGGTCGAGATGATCCATGTGAACATGCCGCGCTATGACATGGAGCGGTTCGGCGCCGCGCCGCGCGCATCGCCGCGCCAGTCGGACGTTATGATCGTCGCAGGCACGCTGTGCAACAAGATGGCGCCCGCGCTGCGCCGCGTTTACGATCAGATGTCGAACCCGAAATATGTCATCTCGATGGGCAGCTGCGCCAATGGCGGCGGCTATTATCATTACAGTTATTCGGTAGTGCGCGGCTGCGACCGCATCGTTCCGGTGGACATCTATGTCCCCGGTTGCCCGCCGACCGCCGAAGCCTTGCTCTATGGCGTGATGCAGTTGCAGCGGAAGATTCGCCGCACCGGGACAATCGAACGCTGATGGGACATCCTGCTCCTCTCGTCGCTCCGCGCGCGACCCTTGCGGCCGAGCTCAAGAAGCTGCTCGGCACCGATCTGCTGGCGCATGATTTCGCTGCCGACGAAGACAGCATTACCGTGACGCGCGAAGCCGTCGCCGCGGTGATGGTCGCGCTGCGCGACAATCTGGAATATCAGCAGATGATGGAGATCGCCGGGGTCGACTACCCCGATCGCGCCGAACGGTTCGAGGTCGTCTATCATCTGCTCAGCGTGACGCGGAACCACCGCCTGCGCGTTCGCGTGTCGACCGACGAGGCGACGCCAGTGCCGACGATCGTCCCGGTGTGGCCGAACGCCGGCTGGCTCGAACGCGAAGTTTTCGATATGTATGGGGTGCTTTTCGCGGGCAATCCCGACCTTCGCCGCATCCTGACCGACTATGGTTTCCAGGGACATCCGCAGCGCAAGGACTTCCCGCTGACCGGCTATATCGAGCTGCGGTACAGCGAAGAAGACAAGCGCGTCGTTTACGAGCCGGTGAAGCTGGCGCAGGATTTCCGCAACTTCGACTTCCTCTCGCCGTGGGAAGGCGCCGACTATGTGCTGCCGGGTGACGAAAAGGCTGGCGGCACGGGTGAGGCGCCGGGCAAGGGCGCGCCGACCCCGATGACGGCGAAGGAAGTGAAGGCGGCCGACGACAAGGCTAAAGCGCCGCCGCCGCCGACCCCGAAGACCACCGACAGCCCGGCGCAGACCGGCGCGGGCGCCAAGGTCAACAAGGCCGCGTCGAAGACGAGCCGTGACGGCGCGAAGGCAACCACGACCGCGAAGGCGAAGACCCCGGCGACGAAAAAGGCCGAAAAGGCACCGGCCAAACCGCGCGCGCCGCGCAAGCCGAAAGGAGGCGACGCATGACCGATGCTCCTGAGGTCAAGCACCACGGCAGCGATATGTTCGCGGGCTACCCGGTCGATACCGCAAACACCGCGGGCGATCAGGCCGTCACCAACTATACGATCAACTTCGGCCCGCAACATCCCGCGGCGCACGGCGTGCTGCGTATGGTGATGGAGCTTGACGGCGAAATCATCGAGCGCGTCGACCCGCACGTCGGGCTGCTCCACCGCGGCACCGAAAAGCTGATCGAGTACAAGACCTATTTGCAGGCGCTGCCCTATTTCGACCGGCTCGATTATTGCTCGCCGCTTGGCATGGAGCACTCATACGTGCTGGCCATCGAGAAATTGCTCGACCTCGAAGTCCCGGCGCGGGCGCAATATCTGCGCACCTTGTTCGCCGAGCTGACGCGCATCTGCAATCACATGCTCAACATCGGGTCGCATGTCATGGATGTCGGCGCGATGACCCCGAACCTGTGGGTGTTCGAGTTGCGCGAGGATTGCCTCAACTTCTTTGAACGCGCCTCGGGCGCGCGCATGCATTCGGCCTATTTCCGTCCGGGCGGTGTCCATCAGGATGTGCCCGAACGCCTGCTCTACGACATCGGCGAATGGTGCGAGAAGCGGCTGCCGAAACTGTTCGGCGACGCGATGAGCCTGGTCATCGACAACCGCATCTTCAAACAGCGCAACGTCGATATCGCGACGGTGAGCAAGGAAGACGCGCTGGCGTGGGGCTTTTCCGGCCCGATGATCCGCGGCAGCGGCATCGCGTGGGATTTGCGCAAGTCGCAGCCCTATGACGCTTATGCAGCAATGGAATTCGATATTCCCGTCGGCACCCGCGGCGATTGCTACGACCGCTTCATGGTTCGCGTCGAGGAAGTCTATCAGTCGGCGAAGATCATCCAGCAGTGCCTGCGTGACATGCCCACCGGCCCGATCGCCAGCCTCGACCGCAAGGTCGTCCCGCCGAAGCGCGGCGAGATGAAGCAGTCGATGGAATCGCTGATCCATCACTTCAAACTCTATACCGAGGGTTTCCACGTCCCGGCGGGCGAAGTTTACGTAGCGACCGAAAGCCCGAAGGGCGAATTCGGCGTCTATCTGGTCAGCGACGGCAGCAATAAGCCGTACCGCTGCAAGATCCGCCCGACGGCGTTTTCGCATCTGCAGGCGATGGACATGATGTCGAAGGGCCATATGCTCGCGGATACGACCGCAATCATCGGTGCGATCGACGTCGTGTTCGGGGAGTGTGATCGGTGACAGGTTTCAAATCCCGGAACAGCTCTTGGATGCTGATTGGCGTGGGTGTTTTCTTTGCGGGTCGGCTGCTGGAAAATAGCAACCAGACCGCTGGCGACATTGTGTCCACCTTTGGCGCCGTAGCATCTGTCGTGTTCGCCGCATTGGCGTTGCGCGATCATTGGAAGATAAGTCATGGCTGACGCACCCCAAATTCCCGACGAAGCCGAGACCCGCGCGCGCTGGGGCGCTTTTGCGTGGACGGCGGAGAATGCCGAAAAGGCGAAGGCGGTCATCGCGCGCTACCCCGCGGGGCGCCAGCGTTCGGCGGTGATGCCGCTCCTTGACCTCGCGCAGCGGCAGGTCGGTGCCGAGACGCAGACGCAGGGCTGGCTGCCCGTGCCGGTGATCGAATTTGTCGCGGCGCAGCTCGATATGCCGTTCATGCGCGCCTATGAGGTCGCGTCCTTTTACACCATGTATAATCTGGCGCCGGTCGGCCGCTATCATGTGCAGGTGTGCGGCACGACGCCGTGCCTGCTGCGCGGGTCGGACGACGTGATGGCGGCGTGCAAGAACCGCGGCATGGTGAAGGGCAAGACGACGCCCGACGGCCTGTTCACGCTGACCGAGGTCGAGTGCATGGGCACCTGCACCAACGCGCCGATGGTCCAGATCAACGACGATAATTACGAAGACCTCGACTACGACAAGATGGACCGCATCCTCGACGCGCTCGCCGCGGGCGAGACGCCCAAGGCGGGAACGCAGCTAGAGGATCGTCATAGCAGCGAGCCGCAGGGCGGTCCGACGACGCTCGTGGAGATGGTCAAGGCCAACCATGATTACCGGAAGGCCTGGCAATGAACGTCCAGAAGCTTATCCATCTGATCATCCTGTTGATTTTCGTCATCATTGCCTGCGTGCTGATCTCGCTTGCGGCCAAGGTGGCAATCAGTTTCGCCAAGATCGCGATCGTCGTCGCGGTCATTCTCGTCATCTATCTCCTCGCCGAACGGCTTTTCGGAAAGAAGCGCTGATGCTCGCCGACAAGGATCGCATCTTCACCAACATCTACGGCTTCCAGCCGTGGAACCTGAAGTCGGCGCAAATGCGCGGCGATTGGGACAAGACCAAAGACCTGATGAAACGCGGCCAGGACGCGATCATCGAGGAGATCAAGGCGTCGGGCCTGCGCGGCCGCGGCGGTGCGGGCTTCCCGACTGGCCTGAAATGGTCGTTTATGCCGAAGGAACCGCGCGCCGACCGCCCGAGCTTCCTCGTCATCAACGCCGACGAATCCGAACCCGGTTCGTGCAAGGACCGCGAAATCATCCGCCACGATCCGCATAAGCTGATCGAAGGCGCGCTGATCGCGGGCTATGCGATGCGCGCGCGCGCCGCCTATATCTACATCCGCGGTGAATTCATCCGCGAGGCCGAGACGTTGTTCGCGGCGGTGCAGGAGGCGTATGACGCCGGCCTGCTCGGCAAGAACGCCGCCAAGTCGGGCTATGATTTTGACGTCTTCGTCCATCGCGGCGCCGGCGCATACATCTGCGGCGAAGAAACCGCGATGATCGAAAGCCTGGAAGGCAAGAAGGGCCAGCCGCGCCTGAAACCGCCGTTTCCGGCGGGGGCAGGGCTGTATGGTTGCCCGACGACGGTCAACAATGTCGAGAGCATTGCCGTCGTCCCGACGATCCTGCGTCGCGGCGCGCCGTGGTTCTCGTCCTTTGGGCGCGAGAACAACAAGGGCACCAAGCTTTTCCAGATCAGCGGCCATGTCGAGCGCCCGTGCGTCGTCGAGGAGGAGATGGGCATCACGTTCCGCGAGCTGATCGACAAGCATTGCGGCGGGATTCGCGGCGGCTGGGACAATCTGCTTGCGGTGATCCCCGGCGGATCGTCGGTGCCGCTGGTTCCCGCGGCCGAGATCATGGATGCGCCGATGGACTTCGACGGGCTGAAGGCCGTCGGCTCGGGCCTCGGCACCGCGGCGGCGATCGTGATGGATAAATCGACCGACGTCGTTCAGGCGATCAGCCGCATCAGTTATTTCTACAAGCATGAAAGCTGCGGCCAATGCACCCCGTGCCGCGAAGGCACCGGCTGGATGTGGCGCGTGATGGAACGGCTGCGCACGGGCGACGCCGACATCGGCGAGATCGACACGCTGTACGACGTGACCAAGCAGGTCGAAGGCCACACCATCTGCGCGCTCGGCGACGCCGCGGCATGGCCGATCCAGGGCCTGATCAAGCATTTCCGCCCCGAACTGGAGCGGCGCATTCGCGACAATGGTGGCGTGTTGGAGGCAGCGGAATGATGGTCATCGTGCTCACCCTTCTGGCGGCCGCGCAGGCGCCCGAACAGGCGCCGCGTTTGGACGACCGTCCGGCCCCCTGGCCGGAGAACGACCGCGGGTTTGGCCCCAATGTCGATCGCGTCCAAGCGTCGGAACAGGAAGCGCGGCAGGCAATGGCGCGCTATGCCGCCTGCGTCGCCGGCAAGAGCACCGACAAGGTCACCGAATTGCTCACGCGCGATTTCACGACCACGGCTTACCGCAACGGCCTGAAGAATCTGGTCAATGCCAACGGAGGCTGCGCGAAGCAGGTCGGCGTGCGCAGCGAAGTCATGCGCTCCGCCAATCTTCCCTTCGCCGGAGCGCTGGCCGAGGCTTTGCTGCGCGAAAACCCGGCGCCGCTGAACATACGGCTCGCCAAAGCCGCGGGAGGCAAGGAAACGCCGACTTTTGCGCCATCAGACAAGGTGGCGATGTGCGTCGCGCGCTCGGCGCCAGACGACGTTGCCAAACTGCTGGCCACCGGTCCCGGATCGGCCGAGGAAGACCGGATTGCGGCGCAGCTGATGCCCGTGGTCAAGCTGTGCAGCGGTCCCACCAGGATGGAGACGAACGTGGTCGGCCTCCGCTCGATCGTGGCCACCGCAACATTCCGACTGCTTGCGGCGCAGGAAAGCTGATTCATGCCTAAAGTCACCGTAGATGGCGTCGAAATCGATGTCCCGCAGGGCGCCACCGTGCTGCAGGCGTGCGAGCTGGCGGGGAAGGAAATCCCGCGTTTCTGCTACCACGAACGTTTGAGCATCGCCGGCAATTGCCGCATGTGCCTGGTCGAAGTCGCGCCGGGGCCGCCGAAGCCGCAGGCATCGTGCGCTTTGCCGACCGCCGAGGGGCAGGTGATCAAGACCGACAGCCCGATGGTAAAAAAGGCGCGCGAAGGGGTGATGGAGTTTCTGCTCATCAACCACCCGCTCGACTGTCCGATCTGCGACCAGGGCGGCGAGTGCGATTTGCAGGACCAGTCGGTCGCTTACGGCCGCGGCGCGACGCGCTATGACGAGAACAAGCGCGCCGTGACCGAGAAATATATGGGTCCGATCGTCAAGACGGTGATGACCCGCTGCATCCAGTGCACGCGCTGCGTCCGTTTTGCCGAGGAAGTCGCGGGCGTCGAGGATATCGGCGCGATCGGACGCGGCGAGAATATGCAGATCACGTCGTATCTGGAACGCGCGGTCGCCAGCGAACTGTCGGGCAATGTCGTCGACCTGTGCCCGGTCGGCGCGCTGACGTCGAAGCCCTATGCGTTCGAGGCGCGGCCGTGGGAGCTGACCAAGACGCTGGGCATCGACATGATGGACGCGGTCGGCACCAACGTCCGCATCGATGCGCGCGGGCGCCAGGTGCTGCGCGTTTTGCCGCGGATCAACGACGACGTGAACGAGGAATGGGCGAGCGACAAGACGCGCCACCATGTCGACGGCCTGACCCGCCGCCGTCTCGACCGTCCCTATGTCCGCAAGGACGGCCAACTGGTCGAAGCGACGTGGGCCGAGGCGTTCGCAGCGATCAAGGCGGTCAACGCGGGCAAGTCGGTTGCCGCGATTGCGGGCGACATGGCCGATTGCGAAACGATGTTTGCTGCCAAGGCGCTGGTCAATGCGCTCGGCTCGACCTTGCTCGAAGGGCGCCAGACCGGGCTCGATTATGACGTCAGCAGCCTGTCGGCGGTCAATTTCAACACCGGCATTGCAGAGGCTGAGAACGCCGATGTGATCCTTCTGGTCGGCACGAACCTGCGCTGGGAAGCGCCGCTGATCAACACGCGTATCCGCAAGGCGGTGTGGAAAAAGGGCGCAAAGGTCTTTGCGATCGGTCCCGAGAAGGACCAGACGTACAAGGTCAGCTGGCTCGGCGATGACGCCTCGCTCGTCGCGAAACTGCCCGCCGCGGCGCTCGACGCGCTCAAGGGCGCCGAGCGCCCGCTGATCATCGTTGGCGGCGGCGGCCTTGCTGTCCCCGGCGCCCATGGCGCGGCGCTCGCGCTCGCCAAAACTGTGAACGCGGTTAAGGACGGCTGGAACGGCTTTTCGGTCGTCCATATGGCGGCGAGCCGCATGGGCGGGCTGATGCTCGGCTATGCGCAGCCCGGCGGGATCAAGGACATCGTCGCGGTGAAGCCCAAGCTGGCGTTTTTCCTCGGTGCCGACGAGGTCGATTTTACCGGCTTTGCCAAGACGCTGAAGGTCTATGTCGGCCACCACGGTGACAAGGGCGCGCATGCCGCCGACGTCATCCTGCCCGCGGCGGCATGGACCGAAAAGGATTTCACCACGGTCAACACCGAAGGCCGCGTCCAGCGCAGCGAAAAGGCGGTGTTTGCGCCGGGTGACGCTCGTGAAGACTGGAGCATTTTTCGGGCTTTGGCGGATACGCTCGGCGTGTCGCTCGGCTTTGACAGCTTTGATGCATGCCGCGCAGCGATGGCTGCTGCGGTTCCGGCGCTCGGCATTGAAGGCGTCGCCGATTACGGTTGGTCGCTGCCCAAGCTGCCCGCCAAGCCGGAGGCTCGCACTATCCCGTCGCCGATCAAGGATTTCTACCTCACCAACGCCATCTGCCGCGCGTCGCCGACGATGCAGCGCTGCTCGGACGAAATTCTCCACGGCGGTGAATATGCGGAGGCGGCAGAATGACTTTCTACGCCAAATGCATGCGGAACGGGTCGTTGATTCTGTTCTGGATCGCCGTCATTACGGCCACTGCGACCTTCGTCAGCGTTGTGGGTAACATATGGGATATGCTAAGCTCCGGCGTATCAAATCCTTATCAATCGCATAGTCCGAACGCATTTCTCCAGCTCGTGCTGGCGATTGGTACGGCATTGTCCTCAGCTGCATGGCCGTTTTTCGGCGCGGCGTTGTTGTGGCTTCTCGACGGTCGCCTTGTGAAAGGGGAGGCTGCGGAATGACCCCGGTGCATGCAATCGCCAGCGTTTTGCTGGCAGGAATGAGCTTTGCTGTGTGGCGCGGATTCAATCCGAAAGGGAAGTCTGAAAAGCCTGGGCCGCATAACGGCTGGCGCAACCAGGACGGGACGCGGAAATGACCGAAGCCTTTCAACGCCCGCTCTGGACGCCATTCGGCTATTGGGACTTGGGCCTGTCGCCCGACGCTGCTTGGGCTTGGGCAACCATCCTCGGTATCCTGCTGATCGCGCTGCCGCTGATGCTCAGCGTCGCGATGATCATCTATGCCGACCGCAAGATCTGGGCCGCCATCGCGCTGCGCCGCGGCCCGAACGTCGTTGGCCCCTTCGGCCTGTTGCAAAGCTTTGCCGACGGTCTGAAAGTGTTCCTGCAGGAAACGATCATTCCGACGGGCGCGAACCGCGGGCTTTTCCTGATCGCGCCGATCATCACCTTCACCGTCGCGCTGCTCGCCTGGGCGGTGATCCCGTTCAACTCGGGCGCGGTGCTGGCCGACATCAACGTCGGTTTGCTCTACATCCTCGCGATTTCGTCGCTGGGCGTTTACGGCGTGGTGCTGTCGGGCTGGGCGTCGAACTCGAAATATCCTTTCTTTTCGGCGATGCGCGCCGCGGCGCAGATGATCAGCTATGAAGTGTCGATCGGCTTCATCCTGATCGGCGTCGTGCTGTTCGCCGACAGCTTCAACATGAACGAGATCGTGAAAGCGCAGCAGGGCCACGGGCTCGGCATCGTCAACGCTTTCGGCTTCAACCTGCTGCTCTTCCCGCTCGCGGTGATGTTCCTGATCTCGAGCCTCGCCGAAACCGCGCGCGCGCCGTTCGACCTGACCGAAGCCGAGAGCGAGCTCGTCGCGGGCTATCAGACCGAATATTCGTCGATGGCCTTCGCACTCTTCTGGCTCGGCGAATATGCCAATGTGCTGCTGATGTGCACGCTCAACGCCGTGCTGTTCTGGGGTGGCTGGCTGCCGCCGCTGAACATCGACCTGATCCCCTGGTTCGACATTCCGGGCTGGGTGTGGCTGTTCGGCAAAATCCTGTTCTTCTTCTTCGTCTTCAGCTGGGTGAAGGCAACGGTGCCGCGTTACCGCTATGACCAGCTGATGCGGCTGGGCTGGAAGGTTTTTCTGCCGATCTCGCTGATCTGGATTTTCCTGATTTCGGGCTGGCTGATGCTGACGAGGTATGGGTGATCATGAACGTCTTTATTGGTCTTTTTGCCGCCTCAATGCAGCCGGCGATCTCGCCTGCGCCGCCGCCGGCATCGGATCCGCCTGTCGTGGTCAAGCGACTTCCAGACTATTCGGGCCGGTGTGCGATCAAGCCGAAAGCCGGTGACGCCTATTCGGTCAGTTTTTCGGCTCGAGGCAAAGGCGCGAAGCGGACATTGGAGCTTGTTTCGGACAATGCAGAATTTCCAACGGGTACCGTAAAGCTCTCACGGACGCTCTTGATGGGTGGAAGCCGATATAACGAAGGTTTTACCATCTCCAATGGCGCAAGACATTGGGAGGGCAGCATCGAATGGTATTCGAACCACGACGGCGCATATCTGAGCGTCCATGAGCCGATCGTGGTCAACGTGCCGATCAAATACGTCGTCATCAACCGGTGCGATTTTTCATTGAAAGCCAAATGATGACCTCCATCGCCCATCTCATCAAAAGCTTCACCTTGTGGGAATTCGTGAAGGCGCACGCCCTGACGCTGCGCTATTTCTTCAAGCCCAAGGCGACGATCAACTATCCGTTCGAGAAGAATCCGCTGTCGCCGCGCTTCCGCGGCGAGCACGCGCTGCGCCGCTATCCGAACGGTGAGGAGCGCTGCATCGCGTGCAAATTGTGCGAGGCGGTGTGTCCGGCGCAGGCGATCACCATCGAGGCCGAGCCGCGCGAAGACGGCAGCCGCCGCACGACGCGCTACGACATCGACATGACCAAATGCATCTATTGCGGCTTCTGTCAGGAAGCCTGCCCGGTCGATGCGGTGGTCGAGGGACCGAACTTCGAATTCGCGACCGAAACGCGCGAAGAACTGCTGTATGACAAGGCCAAGCTGCTCGCCAATGGCGACAAATGGGAACGCGCGATCGCGGCGAATCTTGCCGCCGACGCGCCCTATCGATAAGGGCGCGCGCAGATGATCCAGCTTATCGCCTTTTACCTGTTCGCGACCATCGTCATCGCCTCCGCGGCGATGGTAATTTTTGCGCGTAACCCGGTCCACAGCGTCATGTGGCTGATCCTCGCCTTCTTCAACGCGGCGGGGCTGATGCTGCTCGCGGGGGCCGAGTTCATCGCGATGCTGCTGGTGATCGTCTATGTCGGCGCGGTTGCGGTGCTGTTCCTGTTCGTCGTCATGATGCTCAACATCGATTTCGCTGAATTGCGCGCCGGTTTCGTGCGCTATATGCCGTTGGGCGCGCTCGTCGCGGTCATCCTGGCCGCCGAACTGATCTTTGCCTTTGGCGCGTGGAGCGCCGGCGGGGTCGATCTGGCCGCGCGCGCGGCGCCCGCGGTGACCGACAAGAGCAATATCCAGCAGATCGGCGAGCTGCTCTACACGAAATATATCTTCCTGTTCGAGGCGGCGGGCATTGTGCTGCTGGTGGCGATGATCGGCGCAATCGTGCTGACGCATCGCCAGCGTGGCGGGGTGCGCACCCAGAATATCTCGCAGCAGAACCAGCGGCGTCCGCAGGACGCGACGCGGCTGGTCGATCCGGGCGTCGGGCAGGGGATGGAATTGTGATTTCGGTCGGCCATTATCTCGCTGTTTCGGCGGTGCTGTTCACGCTCGGCGTGCTCGGCATCTTTATCAACCGCAAGAATATCATCGTCATCCTGATGGCAATCGAGCTCATCCTGCTGGCAGTCAACATCAACCTTGTCGCGTTCAGCGCCGCGCTGAACGACCTGGTCGGCCAGGTGTTCGCGATGTTCGTGCTGACCGTCGCGGCGGGTGAAGCTGCGATCGGTCTTGCTATTCTTGTGATCTATTTCCGCGGCCGCGGCACCATTGCGGTCGATGACGCCAACCGGATGAAGGGGTAAGCCGGTGATTCAGGCGATCGTTTTCCTGCCGCTGCTCGCGGCGCTTGTCGCAGGGCTGGGCCAGCGGGCCATCGGTCCGTTCGCGGCCAAGCTGGTCACCACCGGCGCGCTGTTCACCAGCGCGGCGCTGAGCTGGCCGATCTTTCTGTCGTTCGTGATGGGCAGCGGCGAAGCCGAGGTCGTGACCGTGCTGCACTGGGTATCGTCCGGCGCGCTGCAGTTCAACTGGGAGCTGCGCGTCGACGCTCTGACCGCGGTGATGCTGGTTGTGATCACGACCGTGTCGGCGCTCGTCCACCTGTATAGCTGGGGCTATATGGAGGAAGACCCGGACCAGCCGCGCTTCTTTGCCTATCTCTCGCTTTTCACCTTTGCGATGCTGATGCTGGTGACCGCGAACAATCTCGTCCAGATGTTCTTCGGCTGGGAAGGCGTAGGTCTCGCCTCCTATCTGCTCATCGGTTTCTGGTACAAGAAACCAAGCGCCAATGCCGCCGCGATCAAGGCGTTCGTTGTCAACCGCGTTGGTGACCTTGGCTTCATGCTCGGCATCTTCGGCACCTTCCTGGTGTTCGGCACCGTCTCGATCCCCGAGATTCTCGCCGCCGCGCCCGGCATGGCGGGCAGCACCATCACCTTTATGGGTATGCGTCTCGACACGATGACGATCCTCTGCCTGCTGCTGTTCATCGGCGCGATGGGCAAGTCGGCGCAGCTTGGCCTGCACACCTGGCTGCCCGACGCGATGGAAGGGCCGACCCCGGTGTCGGCGCTGATCCACGCCGCGACGATGGTCACCGCGGGCGTCTTCATGGTGTGCCGCCTGTCGCCCATGTTCGAAACCAGCGACGTCGCGCAGGGCGTCGTGATGTTCGTCGGCGCCGCCACCTGTTTCTTCGCCGCGACCGTCGCGACGACGCAGTGGGACATCAAGCGCGTTATCGCCTATTCGACCTGTTCGCAGCTCGGTTATATGTTCTTCGCTGCAGGCGCGGGCGCTTATGGCGCTGCGATGTTCCACCTGTTCACGCATGCCTTCTTCAAGGCGTTGCTGTTCCTCGGCGCCGGTTCGGTGATCCATGCGATGCACCATGAACAGGACATGCGCTATTATGGCGCGCTGCGGAAAGAAATCCCGATCACCTATTGGGCGATGATGCTCGGTACGCTGGCGATCACCGGCGTCGGGATCGCCGGGGTCGCGGGCTTTGCCGGCTTCTATTCGAAGGACGGCATTCTCGAGGCTGCGTTTGCCAGCGGCGGGGGCGGCGTGATTGCGTTCTGGGTCGGCATTTTTGTCGCCTTCCTGACCAGCTTCTATTCGTGGCGCCTCGTTTTCCTGACCTTCCACGGCAAGCCGCGCTGGGAGCAGAGCGAGCATATCCAGCACGCGGTGCACGGCGAACATGAAGACCCCTCCGACGAGCATTCGGCTGACGATCATGCCCATGCGCATCACCATGACGCCGCGCAGGGTGACGGCACTGCGGGCTACCATCCGCACGAAAGCCCGATCACGATGTTGATGCCGCTGATCCTGCTGTCGATCGGTGCGGTGTTCGCTGGCATCGCCTTCCACCATCCGTTCATCTACCCCGAAGAGGGACTGGCGTTCTGGAACGGCAGTCTGGCATTCGACGCCGAGCTGATGCACCACGCGCATGAAGTGCCGCTGTGGGTGAAATGGACGCCGTTCACGGTGATGGCGATCGGGTTGTTCCTCGCGTGGAACAGCTATATCCGCAACACGACCTTGCCGGCGCGCTTCGTCGCGCAGTTCGGGCTGCTGCACAAGTTCCTGTTCAACAAATGGTATTTCGACGAGCTCTACAACATCGTCTTCGTCAAACCGGCGTTCGCCATCGGCCGCTTCTTCTGGAAGCGCGGCGATGAACAGACCATCGACCGTTTCGGTCCGGATGGCATGGCGGCGCTCGTCCAGGGGGGGACGCGGCTCGCGGTGCGGCTGCAATCGGGTTATGTTTATGGATATGCGTTCGTGATGCTGCTCGGGCTTGTCGGCCTCGCCAGCTGGGCCATGGTGAAGTTCCTGTGAGCGGTTTTCCGATCCTTTCGCTGATGCTGGCGGTCCCCGCGGTCGCTGCCATTGCCTGTCTGTTCGTTGGCGACAAAATGGCACGCTGGGTAGCGCTCGGCGCGACGCTCGCGACTTTCGTCCTCGGCTGCGTGCTGTGGGCGGGGTTCGACATCGGCGGGCCGCAGTGGCAGTTCACCGAACGCGCCGACCTGTTCGGACGGTTCAGCTGGGCGCTAGGCATCGACGGCATGGCGCTGATGCTGATCATGCTCAGCGTGTTCCTGATGCCGCTGTGCATCCTCGCCAGCTGGGACGCGATCAAACAGCGCGTCGGGCTCTACATGGCGATGTTCCTGATCATGGAAGTCATCATGATCGGCGTCTTCATGGCACAGGATTTGCTGCTCTTTTACATCTTCTTCGAAGCCGGGCTGATCCCGATGTATTTCATCATCGGCATCTGGGGCGGCGCGAACCGCAAATATGCGGCGTATAAATTCTTCCTCTACACGCTGCTCGGATCGGTGCTCATGTTGATCGCGATGATCGCGATGATCGCCGAAGCAGGCACGACGGACATCCCGACGCTGCTCAATTACGACTTCCCGGTCGAAATGCAGACGTGGCTGTGGCTCGCCTTCTTCGCCAGCCTGGCGGTCAAGATGCCGATGTGGCCGGTCCACACCTGGCTTCCCGACGCGCATGTGCAGGCGCCGACTGCGGGGTCGATGATCCTCGCGGGCGTGCTGCTCAAACTCGGCGCCTACGGCTTCATCCGCTTCATGATGCCGATGTTCCCCGACGCCTCGGCGCAGCTGATGTGGATCGTGTTCGGCCTGTCGATGATCGCGGTGGTGTACACCAGCCTGATCGCGCTGGCGCAGAGCGACATGAAAAAGCTGATCGCTTATTCGTCGGTCGCGCATATGGCGATCGTTACCGCGGGGCTGTTTGCGTTCAACCAGCAGGGGATCGAGGGCGCGCTGATCATCATGCTCAGCCACGGTGTCGTGTCGGCCGCGCTCTTCTTTTGCGTCGGCGTCATCTACGACCGGCTGCACACGCGAGAGATCGACCGTTATGGCGGGCTGGCGGTGAACATGCCGGCCTATGCCTTGTTCTTCATGCTGTTCACGATGGCGTCGATCGGCCTGCCGGGGACCAGCGGCTTTGTCGGCGAATTCCTGAGCCTCGCAGGCATTTATGAAGCGTCGAGCTGGGTCGCCTTTGTGTGCACCACCGGCATCATCCTCGGTGCCGCGTACATGCTCTATCTCTATCGCCGCGTCGTGTTCGGCGAACTGACCAAGGACGATGTGAAGGCGATGCCCGACCTCAACGCGCGCGAATGGACGATCATGGTGCCGCTGGCCGCCGTGGCGCTGTGGATGGGCGTCTATCCCGAAAGCTTCCTTGCACCGATGCGCGGCGACGTGACGACCGTCGTTGCACGGCTGGCTCCGGCGAAACCCGCGGGCGACGCGCATCTTGCCGCCGGAAAACCAAAACCCGCGAAGGCGCATGGTGAAGCCGCCCACGGATCGAACCATGCGGGAGGCGTCCAATGACCGCCGATCTCGCACTCATCTGGCCCGAGCTGATCCTGACGATCGGCGGATTGATCACGCTGATGCTCGGCACCTTCATGGGTGACCGCCAGGTTGGCATTTACCAGCTTAGCGCGCTGCTGACCCTCGCGGCTGCCGCGGCGGCGGTCGTGGCGCTGTTCGGGGTCGAGGCGTCGGTTTTTTCCGGCACGCTGGCGGTCGACAGCTTTGGCGGCTTTGCGAAGCTGCTGATCTATGCGGCGAGCTTTATCTGCATCCTTATTGCGCCGCGCTTTTTCACCGGCGGGATGCGCGCCGAATATCCGACGCTGATCCTGTTCGCGGCGCTCGGCATGGGGATCATGGCGTCGTCGCGCGACCTGATGACGCTCTACGTCGGGCTCGAGCTCAACAGCCTGGCGGCCTATGTGCTCGCCAGCTTCATGCGCACCGACGAACGATCGAGCGAAGCGGGGCTCAAATATTTCGTGCTTGGCGCGCTGGCGTCGGGGATGCTGCTCTATGGCATTTCGCTGCTCTACGGTTTCACCGGCACCACCGACTTCACCGGCATCGCAGCGCGCATGGGCGGTGAAATGAACATCGGGCTGATCTTTGGCATCGTGTTCGTGCTCGCGGGTCTTGGCTTCAAGATCAGCGCGGTGCCGTTCCATATGTGGACACCCGACGTCTATGAAGGCGCACCGACCCCGGTTACCACCTTCTTTGCCAGCGCGCCGAAGGTAGCGGCGATGGCACTGATGACGCGCGTCGTGATCGATGCGATGGGTCCCGCGGTGGGTGCGTGGCAACAGATCATCATCTTCCTGGCGCTTGCATCGATCATCCTCGGCGCGGTCGGTGCAATCGGGCAGAAGAATATCAAACGCCTGCTCGCCTATTCGTCGATCAACAACGTCGGCTTCATGCTGATCGGTCTGGCCGCGGGAACGCAGGCGGGGGTCGAGGGCGTGCTGACCTATCTGCTCGTCTATGTCGTGACGACGCTCGGTGCGTTCCTGGTCGTGCTCCAGCTGCGCGACGCCGATGGCAACCAAATCGAGAGCATCCCGGCGCTTGCCGGCCTGTCGCAGCGCCGCCCGGGTCTCGCCGCGGCGATGGGCGTGTTCCTGTTCAGCCTCGCGGGTATCCCGCCGCTGTTCGGATTCTGGCCGAAATATCTGGTTTTCGAAGCTGCGGTGAACGCCAATCTGGTGCCGCTGGCGGTCGCGGGTATCGTTGCTTCGGTGATCGGGGCATTCTATTATATCGCGATCATCAAGACGATGTATTTCGACGATAAATCGGACACCGAAATCCCCGCAGGTGGCGGTGTGATCGTCGAGGACGCGGTGATCGCTGCCAGCGCTCTGTGGCTCTCGGTGGTCGGTTATCTCTTCATTCCCGTGCTGGCGGTGTTGTCGGCCAGCGCCGCAGCGGTGCTGTTCTGATCCCGCCAATCGAGCGGATAGCGCAGACAGGTTCGACCAACGCCGACCTGCTGGCGCGGCTGGCGGGCGGCGAGCATATCGGCGAGGGCCATTGGCTGGTGGCCGATCGGCAGACCGCAGGGCGCGGACGGCTGGGCCGCGGCTGGAACGACGGGCAGGGCAATTTCATGGGATCGACCGTCGTTCATTTGACGATCGGCGATCCGTCGCCCGCAACGCTGGCGCTGGTTGCCGGGGTCGCGCTGGCCAAGGCCGTTGCCGCACTGGCGCCGAATGTCGATGCGCAGCTCAAATGGCCGAACGACCTGTTGATCGGCGGCGCGAAATGCGCGGGCATATTGATGGAGCGTACCGACAATTCGGTGGTGATCGGGATCGGCGTCAATCTGGTCGCGGCGCCCGCGTTGCCCGACCGGGCAACGGCGACGCTGGCGGACAAAGGTGCGTCCATCGACCGAGATCATTTCGCCGGGGCGCTGGGTGTCGCGATGATCGACGCGCTGTGGACCTGGCGGCAGGATGGGGTCGCCAGCATCGTCCGGGCGTGGCTGCCGTTGGCGCATCCGCTCGGCACGCCGCTGCGCGTGTCCGAACAGGATATCGACGGAACATTCGACGGTCTGGCCGAGGACGGCGCGCTGCGCTTGCGCGTTGCGGGCGGCGAGACCATGCTAGTCCACGCTGGCGATGTCGAACTGCGTCGCCCGGTCGAGGAAGAGAAATAGATGCTGCTCGCGATCGATGTCGGCAACACCAATGCCAAATTTGCGCTGTTCGACGGCGCCGCGTTGCTCGCGCGCTGGCGCATTGCGACCGACGACCGCCGGACCGCCGACGAATATATGGTGTGGCTCGATCAGTTGCTGCGCATCGAGGGGCATGATCGCAGCCAGGTCGATGCGGTCATCATTTCGACGGTCGTGCCGCGCGCGCTCCACAATTTGCAGTTGCTCGCGGTCAAATATTTCGGCGTCGATGCGCTCGTTGCCGGGCGCGAGCCGGTCACATGGGGTATCGAGCTGAAGGTCGACGAACCGCGATCGGTGGGCGCCGACCGGGCGGTCAACGCGATCGCGGCGCAGGCGGTCGAACCCGGCAAGGACAAGCTGGTGATCAGCTTTGGCACCGCGACGACGCTCGACCATATCGGTCCCGACGGCGCCTATCTGGGCGGCATCATCGCGCCGGGGGTCAATTTGTCGCTGGAAGCACTGGTTGCTGCCGCCGCCAAACTTCCGCGCATCGCCATCGAAGCGCCCGCGACCCCCAGCGTGATCGGCCGCACCACCGAAAGCCAGATGCTGATCGGCGTCTATTGGGGCTATGTATCGATGATGGAAGGCCTGATCGGGCGCATGAAAGCCGAAATCGGCAAGCCGCTCACCGTCATCGCGACCGGCGGCCTCGCCACCTTGTTTCAGGAACAGGCGCACCTGTTCGACCGCATCGAGCCCGACCTGACGCTCAACGGGTTGATGCACCTCTATAACCAACGGAACCAGACAATATGACGACTCCCGGAAAGGAGCTGCTTTTCCTCGCGCTCGGCGGATCGGGCGAGATTGGGATGAACGCCAATCTTTATGGCTGCGACGGCAAGTGGATCATGCTCGATTTGGGCGTGACCTTTGGCACCCATGATTATCCCGGCATCGACATCATCATGCCCGATCTGGAGTTTATCGAGGATCGCAAGAAGGATTTGCTCGGGATCATCCTGACCCACGGGCATGAGGATCATATCGGTGCTTTGCCCTATCTCGCCGCCGACCTGGGCGTGCCGCTCTACGCCAACCGCTTCACCGCCGGGCTGATTGCCAACAAGCTGGCGGAAGAAGGGCTGGAAAAAGAGGTCAAGATCAAGACCGTCGACATCGACGCGCATTTCCAGCTCGGTCCGTTCGGCATCCGCCTGATGCCACTGGCCCACTCGATCCTGGAGATGAGCGCGGCGGTGATCGACACGCCTTATGGGCGGGTGTTCCACACCGGCGACTGGAAACTCGACGCCGATCCGGTGCTCGGCACCCCGTCGAGCGCCGCCGCACTGACCGCGATCGGCGATGAAGGGGTCGATTTCCTGATCGGCGATTCGACCAATGCGTTCAACCCCGAGGCGTCGGGCAGCGAGGGCGATTTGTACGACGGGCTGCTCGGCGCGGTCGGCGCCGCGAAAGGCCGCGTCATCGTCACGACCTTTGCCTCGAACGCGGCGCGCCTGAAAACGCTGGGCCGGGTGGCCAGCGCCACCGGGCGCACCCTGTGCGTCGCCGGGCGCTCGCTCGACCGCATCCTGGGTGTGGCGCGCTCGGTCGGTTATCTGAAAGACTTCCCGCCGACGGTCGACTTTGACGAGGCGATGCGGCTGCCGCGCGAGAAGGTGATGGTGATTGCGACCGGCGGGCAGGGCGAACCGCGTGCGGCGCTGGCGCGGATGGCGTCGGACAGCCACCAGATCAAGCTCGCGCCGGGGGACACGGTGGTCTTTTCGTCGAAGCAGATTCCGGGCAACGAGGTCGCGATCGGGCGGATCATGAACCAGCTGGCGGCGAAGGATATTCTAACCGTCACCGAGAAACAGGCGCATATCCACGTCAGTGGTCACCCCGGACAGCCCGAACTGGCGGCGCTTTACGGCTGGCTGCGCCCCAAGCTGGTGGTGCCGGTGCATGGCGAGATCCGTCACATGCACGAACAGGCGCGCTTCGCGCTGGAAACCGGCGTCCCCGACGCGCTGATCCAGGAAAATGGCGATCTGGTGCGGCTGGCGCCGGGGCCGGCGCAGATTGTCGAGCGCGTCCGCGCCGGGCGGCTGATCCTCGACGGCGACGTCATATTGCCCGCCGATGGCGAGACGATCAACGAGCGCCGCAAGCTGGCGCTGCACGGGCATATTACCGTTGCGGTGATCTTTACCGGCAAGCGCTTCACCGACGTCGCCGTCAGCTATCGCGGCGTCCCGGTCGAGGATGAGCGCGAGGCGTTCATCGACGAAATGCGCGAGGCGGCCGAGCAGGCGGCGCTAGCCCCCGCCAAGGAACAGGAAAAAATGCGCGAGGCGATCCGGCTGAGCGTGCGCCGCGTCGCGACCGACTGGACCGGCAAAAAGCCGGTCGTCGATGTCATGCTTGTGCAGCTCTGAACGGGACGACCGACGATGAAATGGACTTCGGCACTCGCCATCTTTTCGCTGTTCTTCGCGCTCAGCGCCTTTTTTGTGCTGCCTTTCCATGGCCGCAAGGCCAGCGATGAGGACATGCCGCTGGTCAGGGGACAGGATCATGGTGCTCCGGCGACGTTCCGCCCCGGGCGCATCCTGCTCCAGATGGCAATCGTCGCGGCGATCGGGTTCGTGCTCTATTATGCCGCTTATGTGAACGGCGTTGTCGATCCCAAGGTGGTAAGCGGGCGGGCCTGAGCCGCAGCTGGGCGTAACAATTCCAAAGTTCAGGAAAGTTCAGCCTATTGCGACGCCCTATTCGCCGAGCTCGGCGGACAGAGGGCTACCGGACCCTGGTCGCGTCCGGAATCCGGGCGGAGACCGCTTTTGCCCACATATGGAAAGAGCTGAGACGAAGGCTGGCACAGCCGAAAAATGTAGGAAAGCGTTTTTTTAGCGGCGGATGGCGGGTTTGGGGTGGGAAGCGGGCATTCCCTGATCCTCCCCGGAACGGGGAGGTGGCAGCCCGCAGGGCTGACGGAGGGGTCGAAGCCTCTCGCCACGACGTACCGTCCCGACCCCTCCACCACCGCTTCGCGGCGGTCCCCCTCCCCGTTCCGGGGAGGAACTTTCTGTCCGCTACCGGTCGAAACCTGCCACGCCGACCTTTTAACGCCCCTACCGCCTAGCTCCGCAAGCGATCAATCGCCTGCGCCAGCGCGACATACAGTTTGCCGATATCGGACGAGAGCAAGGTCACGCTGATCGCCGACCCGTCGCGGGCGCCAATCAGCAGGCGCAGCATCGCCTCGAAATCGTGGATGAACTGGTTCACCGAAGCGTGGAAGGCGTCGTCATTCTGGTAAAGCCGCAGGATTTCCTTCGCCTCGCCATTCTCGATCAGCTTGACCGCGCGCCGTGCGAATACGCCGCGATCACCTTTGAGATACGCATCCCAGGCGGTGTCGCTGACTTCGGTCGACAGGATCTTGGTGACGTCGATCGCGGTCGATTTCAGCGCCTCGGTGAGCAGCCCGACCTGTTTGGCAAGCGAGTCGCGGCCTGACGTGGCGATCGCCTGTTCGGCCTCGGCGACGCGCTGTTCGACGCTGGCGCTGGTGTCCATGATCGTGATCAGCTGTCGCATCAGGCGGTCGGCGGCGCCATTGGCCGCGGCGACGGCGCGCGCCGAAGCCTCCTCGATCGCGGTCAGCTGCGCCATGATCTCGTTCTTGAACGCCGCATCGATCGCCTCGGTCGCGGTCGCCTGCATCGCTTCGCGCGCGCCAGAAACCAGCTTTTCGAGCGTCTGGCGCGCCTCTTCGGCGGCCGAATCGGCGGTTGCGCGCACCTCGCCCAGCGTCGCGATCATCCGTGCGCCGCCCTGCTCGGCAAATTCGTCGGCGCCGTCGCGCAGCTTGGCCAGCGCCGCTTCGGCATCGGCGAGCGATCCGTTGATGCGGTCGACCAGCGCCTGCTGGCTGGTCGCATGCCCCGCCATCTGATCCTCGTTCGCCTTGAGGGTCGCCTGCACGGCATTGACGTGCGACATCGTCGATTGGGCGACGAGTTCCGACGCCTCGAGCATCGGGCGCAGTTGCGCCAGCGCCGTCTGCGTCGCCTTGCCGTGCGACGCCATCCGGTCGAGCGCGTGCGGCAGCGTCTCGTCGAGCTCGCGCGTCACCGCGTCGAGCGCGAGCAGCAGCGATTCGGCGTGGCCGATCAACTGGTGCGCCGACGCATTGCCGCTCTGCACTTCTTGCAGGAACGCCGCGAGCTGCGCCTTGGTGTCGTCGATCGAACGGCCGATGACGCCGGTGCTGGCGCTGACGCTGACGTCGAGCACTTCCAGCTGCTGCGCGACGTCGGCGACATGCGCGGTGATCCGGGTCGCGAGCGCATCGCTGGCGTCGGCGTGCGCGGCCAATTGTGCCCCCATCGCCTCACCGGCATCGCGCGCGGCGGCCAGTCTGGCGTCCATCTGTCCGGCGGCCGTGTCGACGCCGTCGCGGAACAGGCGCCAGCTTTCGTCCATCTGCCCGGTCAGCGCGGCCACCGTCGTCGTCATATCGTCGCGCGCCGCGGCGCCGACGCTCGTCATCCGGGCCAGTGCGGCGTCCTGCGCGCTGTTCACCTTGGCCGAAGCTTCGAGCAGGCCCGCTTCGGTTTCGCCGGTCTGTTCCTGCAGGGCGACGATCGCCTCGAGAATACTGGCCGTTGCGGCCTCGCCGGTTTGTGCGGTTTTCGCCGCTTGCTCGCCCAGCGCGGCCAGCTTGGCCTCCAGGCTGGCGCCCTGCTGGTGCGCGACAAGTCCTGCCTCGCGGAAATTGACCGCGAGCCGCTGCGCTACATCGTCGATCCGTGGCAGCCCGGCGAGCAGCCCGTCCATCCGTTGCAACGCGACATCGCCCGAGCGCGCGAGCTGATCGTGCGCGTTGGCGATGACCGACGCGTTGCTGGCGAGTTTGTCGCTGCTTTCTCCGAGCCGGGTGACGGTGTCGAGTCCCAGCTGCTGGACGATTCTCGCTTGCTCGCCCAGCTGTCTTTGCGCGTCGGCAAGGTGCAGTCCGAGTGAGTGCATCGACTGGTTCAGCGCCAGATTCTCTTCGCGCAGTGCGGTCGCGACACGCGCAAAGCGGGCCTGTTCGGACCGGCTTGAGCGCAGCAGCACCATCCACAGCACGGTGAGCAAGGTCAGCGGCATGGCGATCGTCGCGACGAGCGTCGGCCAATCGGCCAGCGCCGGGCCGCGTGCGAAATTGCCCGTTGCAACGGAGAGCGCGAAGCCGGTCCAGCCGATTCCCAACAGGATCAGCAGGGCAGGGGCGACACGATCGCGCCACGCCGTTGACGTGCTGGCGTCGCCCGCCTCTTCGCGGGCGTCGTCGATGTCGTTCAGCGACGACATATCGAGCCAGTCGCGTTCGACGGGCGCCTCCGTTTCGGGTGCGAGTGCGGTTTCAGGCGGCGCGGTTTCGGCCGGCGCTGCAGTGTCCGCGTCCTGGTTTGCCGCGGAATCCCGCCACAATCCGACGATTTTCTTGTCCCCCGTCATTCGGCCATCTTAGCATCAAATGACCGTCTTGAAACGGAAACTTAACTACAAGCTGCCAAGGCTGTGGAATGTCGTTCGACAGTGGCCCTCTCGACCGTTACCTCAGCGCCGCGATCGGCGACGATCCGGCGATCGCGCTCGATCTGCGCAGCGCCTTTACCGGCAGCGCCCGCGACCTCGCCGACCTGATGCGCCGTGCGCGCTGCGATGCCAATTGGGAGGTGGCGGCGCTGCGCCTGAAGGGGCTCGCAGCGACCTTCGGCATAATCCCGCTGATCGAACTCGCCGAACAGGCGATGGCGGGCGCACCGGGCGATCCGCTGGTGCTGCGCCAGATCAACGCGGCAATCGAAAACCTTGCCTGAGCGACGACCGGGGTTCAATTTCCGTTCAGCCGCTGCCGTCCAAAGAAATATCGATACGGGCCGTCTTGCCTTGGCAACGCGACGGGTTTAGCCGCGTTATGAACGCGCGCCGGAACCCTGTTTGCGTTGCCTGTTGTCGTTGGGCGCCCCGGCCGATTCTGAGGAGAGATTTCGATGTTCACCCGTTTTCGCTCGATGCCCGCTACGGCCCTGGTCGCCGTGCTTGGCTGCGCGCTGATGACGACCGCCACCCCGGCTGCCGCGCAGAAAAAGGAAAAGCCGAAAAAGGAAGAAGCCGCAAAGGGCAAGGGCCTGACTGCGAGCAAGGCGTTCGCGCCCGCGCTCAAGAAGATGACCGACGCGACGGGGGCCAAGGACGCCGCAACGTTGCAGGCGGCGTTGACCGAAGGGCAGGCGAGCGCATCGACGCCCGACGACAAATATCTGATCGGCTTTTATCAGCTCCAGCTGGGCATCCTGAACAAGGATCAGGCGCTGCAGGGGCAGGGGCTCGACGTGATGATCGATTCCGGCCTGACCCCGCCGGAAAACATCGCGGTCTATAATTTCTACTCGGGCAATTTTGCCTATGGCGCAAAAAATTACCCGAAGGCGATCCAGCGGCTCGAAGTGGCGAAGGCCGCAGGGTCGACCGAATCGGCTTTGTCGGCGATCCTGATGGACAGCTATCTGAACGGCGGACAGGTCGACAAGGGCTGGGAAATCGCCAAGGCGGGGATTACCTCCGCGCGTGCCGCTGGCACAAGGCCATCGGAAGAACTGTATGTCCGCCCGGCGCAGGCGTTCCAAAAAGCAAATAGAACCAATGAGATGCTGGACGTTCTGACCATGCGCGTTCAGGATTATCCGACTGCGGCGACGTGGCGCAACACTTTGTACATCCTGTTGCAGCAGTCGGGCGGCGACAAGGAACTCAACCTCGACATCCTGCGCCTGATGCGTGCGACCAATTCGATGTCCCAGCGTCCCGAATATCTGGAATATGCGGGTCTGGCGACCGAGGCCGGCTTCCCCGGCGAAGTCGTCGCGGTGATCAAGCATGGGCAGAACAGCAACGCGATTCCCAAGACCGATACCCATTTCGGCGGCATCCTAGAAACGCAGACGCCGCGCGCAGCGACCGATGCCGCGGCCGTGGCCGCCGACGCCAGCAAGCCCGCCACGCTGGCCAATCCGAAAGCGGCCCGCGCAACGGCCGATGCGCTGGTCGGCAACGGCGATGCTGCAAAGGCAATCCCGCTGTACCAGGCGGCGCTGGCGGCGAACCCGTCCGATCCGCTGATCCAGTATCGCCTAGGCGTCGCGCAGGCGCTGGCCGGGCAGAGCGATGCCGCGGTTGCCAGTTTTGCGAAGGTGACGGGCAACCGTCAGCGGCTGGCGCAGCTGTGGACCGTACGCGCCACCGCCGGAGCGGCGCCCGCTACGGCGACGGCTCCCGCGCCCGCACCGGCGCCCGCCAGCTAAACCGGGCGTTTCATGCCAGCACGAAAAGGGCGCCGTTCCGGGTCGGAACGGCACCCTTTTTGGTTGTTGGTCGCGTGTGTTGGCGGGTCAGGGCTCGACGGGAATGCCTGCCAGCTGCTTTGCGGTGCGAATCGTCAGCGATGTCTTCACGCTGGTGACATTGGGCGCCGACGTCAGATGCGCGGTGAGGAACGATTGGAAACTTTGCAGGTCGCGCGCGACGACCTTCAGCAAAAAGTCGATTTCGCCATTGAGCATGTAACATTCGCGCACTTCGGCAAGCCCGCCGACATAATCCTCGAACGCTTTCAGGTCGGATTCGGCCTGACTGCGCAGGCTGACCATCGCAAACACCGTGATGCCATAGCCCAGCTTCGCTGCGTCGAGATCGGCATGATAGGATCGAATGACCCCCGATTCCTCCAGCGCGCGGACGCGTCGCAGGCACGGAGGCGCCGTCAATCCGACCATCTGGGCCAGTTCGACATTCGTCATCCGACCATTTTTCTGTAGTTCGCCCAGTATCTGCAGATCGATCTGATCGAATTTCTGACTCGCCATCGTTGAAACATCCGCTTTCCAAAACTGCGGTGACCATAATATTATTTCAGGCGATTGCAATTGTCCCACAATGTGACGTGGCCGGTTAAGGCACTTTCATGACCGGGGGATTCACGCTAGCCGGTAAGCTTACGGTAACCAACGATAGAAGGTGTGGGGTTCGCTTCGCGTGATGGCTGACTCGATGATCGCGACCATCCTGCGCCAGGCGCCCGCGGATCCCCGCGCCAGCATCGCGGCGTGGCGGCAACTGTCCGATATTCTGGCCCAGCGCGGCAATCAACTGGATGATGACGATATTCGTCGCAGCCTGCACGCGCTGGCGGTGCTCAGGCCGCGAATACCCGAAGCGGTGCGCCGCGATTGTGCGCGGGCGATCGCCCGTCACGGCCGATTTGCGCCGTTGGTTGCGCTTTATGCCAATGATGTTCCGGCGGTTTCAGCGATCATGTTGCGTCACGCGCGTTTGTCGGAAACCGACTGGCTGGCGATCTTGCCCGCGACCGGCGCGATGGCGCGATCGGTGCTGGCGGGGCGTGACGACCTGCCCGGCGGCGTCTATCGTGCCCTGGCCAGTCTGGGCAGCGCATCGGTCGCGCTGCCCCAGCCGGCGGCGGCGGCCGAGGCGGCAGAGCCGGTGACAGAGCCGGCACCGAAAGCGCCGCCAGTGGCGCTGCATGCCGCGCCTGAAGCGGGGATCGAAAACGGCACCAGCCAGATCAGCGAACTGGTGCGGCGTATCGACAAATTCCAGTCGACCCGCGCGCAGCCTGCCGGTGCGCGCGCGGCGCACGAGCCGCGCGCGGCGTTCCTGTTCGAAACCGGGCCCGATGGGGTCATCCATTGGGTCGATGGCGTCACCCGCGGCGCGGTGATCGGGCTGTCGATCGCCGAGGCGGCGTTCGGCGGCGAGCCGGGCACCGATGGCGTCGCGGCGGGCGGCTTTCGTCAGCGGGCCGAAATCCTCAATGCGCGCATGATGCTCGAAGGGACGCCCGCCGATGCGGGCGAGTGGCTTTTTTCGGCGCTCCCCTGGTTCGACCCGGCGACGGGACAGTTTCGCGGCTATCGCGGCAGCGCACGCCGCCCCAATCGCAGCGAAACCCCCTATGGCCGCCCCGCTGCCGAAGATTCGGGTGATTCGATCCGCCAGCTGATCCACGAACTGCGCAGCCCGCTGAACGCCATTTCGGGTTTTGCCCAGATCGTCGCCGGGCAGATGTTCGGCCCGGTCAGCCAAAGCTATCGCACGATGGCCGAAACGATCGTTGCGGACGCGGCATCGGTGCAAACGATTATCGACGACCTGGAAACCGCGGCGCGGAGCAACTCTGCCGTCGCCGGCGATGCGCCGACGGGCGAGGTGGTCGATATCGGTGCGGTCGTTACCCAGGTCGAAAGCGATCTTGCCCCGCTGCTGGCCGAACAGCGCGTCGACCTCAGCATCTCGCGGGTCGGCGGTCCATTCCTTGGGCTGGCCAACGATGCCAATGCGCGCCGCATGGTCGGTCGGCTGCTGACTGCGCTGGTCGATGTGTCCGAAGCAGGGGCCATGCTGGTCGGCCAGCTCGTCACCGAAGCACCGCATGACGATATGCTCCAGCTTCGGATCGTTCGGCCGGTGACGATCCGCTTTGCGACGGCATCCGATTTGCTCGACCCCGGGTTCAGCCCCGAAGGCGAAGCACCGGGCGCCGCAGTGCTCAGCCTCGGCTTTTCGCTGCGTCTGGTCGATAGCCTGGCCCGCGCAATGGGCGGGCGGCTCGACATCGGGCATAACGCCTTGACCTTACACCTGCCCTCGGCCAACTCGAAGGCCAGGGTCGAGCTGGGCGCCCAGCAAGGCGAATAGGCCCGTCGGGCAGACCATTGTCGCGGCAAAGGGGAGCGTGGTGCAGCCTGCGGGCAATTTCTTTGCATATCCGGCGGCGCCCGACGTGGTCGAACTCGCCGCGGGCGAACGTCCGCGCTTTTGGGTCACGATCGACACCGAAGAGGATTTCGACTGGGCGGCGCCCTTTGCCCGCACCGGCTATGGCTTGGCGTCGGTTCCCGCGCTTGCCGATTGCCAGGGCTATTTTGCGCGCGCGAATGTAAAGCCGATCTACCTCGTTGACTGGCCGATCGTCGCCGATGATCATGCTGTCGCCATTCTGGGTGCTGCGCGGGCCGACGGAGGCTGCGAAATCGGGGCGCAGCTTCACCCGTGGGTGACGCCGCCCCATGACGAGGATGTGAACGCGCGCAACAGCTATACCGGCAACCTGCCCGCGGACCTGCAGCAGGCAAAGATGGCAGCACTGCGCGACGCAATCCGCGATCGGTTCGGCGTTTCGCCGACGGTGTATCGCGCCGGGCGCTATGGACTTGGCCCCGACAGCGCGAGCATGCTCGCCGCACTCGGCTTTCGCTGCGACACGTCGGTCCGCGCCGGGTTCGATTATCGCGCCGGCCACGGTCCCGACTATCGCGGCGCCCCGCTGCATCCCTGGTGGGTCGACAACCCGGCCGGAGCGGTGCTTGAAATCCCGGTGACGACGGTGTTCGGCGGCCTGCTCGGTAATGCCGGGCGGCGGGTCTATCACCGCGTTGCGCGCGGCGGCACGCGTGCCGGGGCGGTGCTGGCGCGGCTGGGCATCGTCGAACGCATCGCGCTGACGCCCGAGGGGATTCCCGCCGAGCGTGCGTGCAAGGCGATCGACATCGCGGTCGACCTGCGGCTGCCGGTTCTCAACTTTTCGTTCCACTCGCCGTCGCTGCAACCGGGAAACACCCCCTATGTCCGCAGCCAGGCCGATCTCGATCGTTTTTATCGCTGGTGGGACGTCGTGCTGGACCATCTGGCGCGGCGCGGGGTCGAGCCGACGACCGCGGCAGCAATATTGGCGCGCGCGGAACGGAAGGCCGCCGCCTGATCCTTGGCGCTTGCCAATGCGGCGCGCGCTCCGCTATCGCCCGCAACACCCCTGATCGGGTTTCCCGGGGGGCCTGTAGCTCAATGGTTAGAGCTGGCCGCTCATAACGGCTAGGTTGCGGGTTCGAGTCCTGCCGGGCCCACCATTTCCCCCGACCCATTTTCCTTGCAAATCGAAACCGGTCGCGGTCCATTGCGGCGCGAAGGAGAGGGACATGGGCAAGCGGCGGATTATCCTGACGGGCGGGCTGGCGATCGTCGCGGTGGTGGCGGGAACGGTGGCGGTGCGCACCGCGACCTTTGCGCCCGCCGATATTGCCGACGGCAGCGACATTCGCCTCGCGGCGGCCCCGAGCTACGATCTGACGGCAGCGACCGCGCACCTGAGCGCGGCGGCGCAGATCCGCACGATCTCGCATCAGGATCCGGCGGACAACGATGTCGCCGAATGGGACCGGCTGCACGCATGGCTCGCCGCGACCTATCCTGCGACGCACCGCAGCATGGAGCGCACCATCCTGCCGAACCGGACCTTGATCTATCACTGGCCGGGCAGCGACGCCGCCCTGGCGCCGATCATCGTCATGGCGCATCAGGATGTCGTTCCGGTCACCGAAGGCACCGAGGGCGACTGGAAATACCCGCCCTTCGCCGGGACCATCGCCGAACAGGCGGTGTGGGGCCGCGGCACGGTCGACGACAAGGGATCTCTGGTCGCGCTGTTCGAGGCGATCGAGGCGCTGGCGGGGCAGGGGTTCCGGCCGAAACGCGGTATCTACCTCATGTCCGGGCACGATGAAGAGGTTGGCGGGTCGGGGGCATTGGCCGCCGCCGCCGCCAGGCTGAAGGCGGAGGGGGTGAAGGCGATCTTCACGCTGGATGAGGGCAGCATCGTATTGACCGACACGCCGGTGATCGGCGGCCCCGCGATCATGATCGGGATCGCCGAAAAAGGCTATGCGACGCTGAAGGTCACCGCCAAGGCGGCGGGCGGGCACAGCTCGATGCCGCCCGCCGAAACCGGGGTGGGAACGTTGGCGCGCGCCATCACCGCGATCACCGACCAGCCCTTTCCGATCGACATACAGGGGCCGGGCGCCGCGATGCTGGCGGTACTTGCCGCCGAAAAGGGTGGCACAACCAAGATGGCGGTCGCCAACCAATGGTTGTTCGGCCCGATCCTGAAGCGCGAGGTCGCGGCCACACCATCCACCGCCGCAGCGTTCCGCACCACGATCGCGCCGACGATGCTGGAGGGCAGTCCCAAGGAGAATGTTCTGCCGCAGACCGCCAATGCGCTGATCAACTATCGCATCGCGCCGTGGAACCGCTCAGCGGACATCATGGCGCGCGCCAAGGACGCGGTCGGCGATCTTCCGGTCGAGTTGGCCTGGGTCAAATCGCCGCGCGAACCCACGCGCGTGTCATCGACCAGTTCGCAGGGGTGGAAATGGATTGCGGCGGCGGCGCGGGCCGATGCCCCCGATGCGGTGCTGTCACCGATCCTCGTCGTCGGCGGCACCGACAGCCGCAGCATGGAGCCGGTGTCGGAGGATGTTTATCGATTTATGCCGATGCATTTCTCGCTCAAGGAATCGGCGATGATCCACGGCACCAACGAGCATATGAAGATCGACAGCTTCAAACGCATGATCGATTTTTATGCGCGGCTGATCGCGACGTCAGCCGGGTAATTGGGCCGGGTAATGGGCCCCGGTAATGGGGGCGCCGAATAGTGGGGAGCGCCCGATAATCGCGGACGGGGCAGATTTTTGAGGGACAGTGGTCGGGGAGACAGGATTCGAACCTGCGACATCCTGCTCCCAAAGCAGGCGCGCTACCGGGCTGCGCTACTCCCCGACTACTGGTGGGCGCCTTAGACAGCGCGACGTCGCAAGTCTATCCCGCATGGGAAAAAGGCAAAGAAAAAGGCGGCCTTCCAAAGGAAGACCGCCCATTTCTCGTTTCAGTCAACGCCCCGAAGGGCTGAGACTTACTTCTTTTCTTCAGCCATTGCGTCGGCCGGAGCAGCAGCGGCATCAGCCGGAGCAGCCATGGCGTCGGCCGGAGCAGCAGCTTCGGCACCAGCGGCAGCAGCGTCGGCACCAGCGGCAGCGGCTTCAGCGCCAGCAGCAGCGGCATCGGCGCCTTCTTCAGCAACAGCTTCAGCAGCCGGAGCTTCGGTGGTGGCTTCTTCAGCAGCCTTTTCACCGCAAGCGGCGAGGGCGAACATGCTGGCAGCAACGGCGATAGCAGCAAATTTCTTCATGATGTGTGGGCTCCCTAAAATGCCTTAACGCGATGGGAAAAGTTTCCCATACCGCGAGCCGCGGGATTTAGCCGTTCCGCATCAATCGTCAACAAAAATAATTGAGATGGTCGGGGCGGACGGAAATCTGTCATTTCCGCGCAACAATCACGGCAGCTTGTTATCGCGGCCCTGCGCGAGAATCGCCGAAGTGGCCGCCCGAACCGGCTCAGCCGGGCGAAGGGGGCTGCGACAATCCGCACCGCACCGACCGCACCGGCAAGCGTCGATTGCCAAGCCGCCGCCCATTCGCTAACCGGCGCGCAACATCTATCCCGGCCGCGCGCTGCGGCCCAGCCCATATCCGGAGCAAATTCATGGCCGCCCAATATAGTTTCGTGATGAAGGGTCTGAACAAGACCTATCCCGGCGCGCAAAAGCCGACGCTGAAGGATCTGAGCCTGCAATTCTATCCCGATGCCAAGATCGGCATCGTGGGGCCGAACGGCACCGGCAAATCGACGCTGATGAAAATCATGGCGGGCATGGACACCGAATTCACCGGCGAAGCCTGGGCCGGCGAAGGCATCACGGTCGGCTATCTGGCGCAGGAGCCCGAGCTCGATCCGACCAAGACGGTCAAGGAAAATGTCATGGACGGCGTCCGCGGCGTCGCCGACATGATGGACCGCTTCAACGAGATCAGCACCCTGATGGCCGATCCGCCCGCCGATGCCGATTTTGACGCGCTCATGGAAGAAATGGGCACCCTCCAGGAAAAGATCGACGCGGTCGATGGCTGGACGCTCGACAACCAGCTGGAAATCGCGATGGAAGCGCTACGTTGCCCGCCGGGCGATGCCAGCGTGGCAAATCTTTCGGGCGGCGAAAAGCGCCGCATTGCGCTGACCCGCCTGCTGCTCGAAAAGCCTTCGATCCTGCTGCTCGACGAACCGACCAACCATTTGGACGCCGAAAGCGTCGCGTGGCTCGAAAAGCATCTGGTCGATTATCCGGGCAACGTCATCCTCGTCACCCACGATCGTTACTTCCTCGACAATGTCGTGAACTGGATCCTCGAACTCGATCGCGGTCGTTATTTTGTCTATGAGGGCAATTATTCGACCTATCTGGAAAAGAAGGGCAAGCGCCTCGAGCAGGAATCGCGCGAGGATGCCGGTCGCCAGAAAGCGATCAAGGACGAACTCGAGTGGATCCGGCAGAGCCCCAAGGCGCGGCAGGCGAAATCGAAGGCGCGTATCAAGAGCTTCGACCAGCTGGTCGAAGCGCAGGAAAAGCGCATTCCCGGCAAGGCGCAGATCGTCATCCAGGTGCCGCAGCGCCTTGGCGGCAAGGTGATCGAGGTCGAGAATATCTCGAAGGCCTTCGGCGACAAGCTGCTGTTCGAAAACCTGTCCTTTTCGCTGCCGCCGGGCGGCATCGTCGGCGTCATCGGGCCGAACGGCGCGGGTAAATCGACCCTCTTCAAGCTGATCACCGGTCAGGAAACGCCCGACAGCGGCAAGGTGACGATCGGCGACACCGTGCATCTGGGCTTCGTCGACCAAAGCCGCGACGACCTGAAGCCCGACAACAATGTCTGGCAGGAAATCTCGGGCGGCGCCGAAATGATGAATATCGGCAAGCACGAGATGCAGACGCGCGCCTATGTCGGCGCGTTTAATTTCAAGGGCGTCGACCAGCAGAAAAAGGTCGGCCAGCTGTCGGGCGGTGAACGCAACCGCGTCCATATGGCCAAGATGCTGAAACAGGGCGGCAACGTGCTGCTGCTCGACGAACCGACCAACGATCTCGACACCGAAACGCTCGCCGCGCTCGAAGAAGCGCTCGAAAACTTCGCGGGCTGCGCCGTGGTCATCAGCCACGACCGTTTCTTCCTCGATCGCCTCGCGACGCACATCCTGGCGTTCGAGGGCGACAGCCATGTCGAATGGTTCGAGGGCAATTTCGAATCCTATGAAGAGGACAAGATCCGCCGCCTGGGCGACGATGCGACGCGCCCGCACGCGACGTCGTACAAGAAACTGACGCGCTGACCGCGATGGGGGAGGGGCAACCGCCGATCTCGTCCAGCGCGCTGCGGCTGGATGCCGACGCGCTCAACGCGTTCATGGCCGAAGCCTTTCCCCACTCGGCCCCGGGATCGCGCGGCCGGGTCGTGTCGGCGGCGCCGGGTCACATCCAGGCACGGATGGACCCCAGCGACACCGCGCTGCGCCCCGGCGGGTTGATCTCCGGCCCGACCCAGATGGGGTTCGCCGACATGGCGGCCTATGCCCTCGTCCTGGCGCATATCGGCCCCGTCGCAATGGCGGTGACGAGCGCGCTCAACTACCAGTTTTTGCGCCCGTGCCGCCCGGGACCGCTGTTCGCCGACGCGTTTATGCTGCGCCTCGGCAAGCGACTGGCGGTGATGGATGTGCGGATCTGGACCGACGATCCCGACAAGCCGGTCGGGCAGGCGAATGTGACTTACGCCATTCCCTGATGACTTTGGCAAGTCACTGGATCGGTGACGATCGGTGCCCGCCGCTGGGCCATACTGTAAAGAGACGGCGATGACGTCAGCCGCCCCCAAAGCGGACGTTCAGCCTCTCAGCAACGCTTTTGTTGCCGCCGTGACGTCAGGCTGACGCATCAGGCTTTCGCCGACGAGGAAGGCGCGGACACCGCTTTGCGCGAGTTTTTCGCAGTCGGCGTGGGCGGCGATGCCGCTTTCGCCGACCAGCAGCGTGCCCGCCGGAACCAGCTTTGCGAGACGCTGAGTGACACCGAGATCGGTTTTGAAGGTTCGAAGGTCGCGATTGTTGACCCCGATCAGGCGCGATTTGAGCTTGCTCAGCGCGCGGTCGAGTTCGGCCTCGTCATGAACCTCGACCAGCACGTCCATGCCGCGGTCGATCGCGGCGGCCTCGATTTCCTGCATCGCGCCGTCATCGAGCGCCGCGACGATGATCAGGATCGCGTCGGCACCGATTGCGCGCGCTTCGGCCATCTGCCAGGGGTCGATCATGAAATCCTTGCGCAGCGCGGGCAGGGAACAGGCGGCGCGTGCGGCGACGAGGTAATCCTCATGGCCTTGGAAATACGGCGCGTCAGTCAGCACCGACAGGCAGGCGGCGCCGCCCGCGGCATAGGCACGCGCATGCTCCGCCGGATTAAAATCTTCCCTTATCAGTCCCTTGGATGGTGAAGCTTTCTTGATCTCGGCAATCAGCGCGTAATCGCCCGCGGCAATCTTTGCCTGCAACGCGGCGTGGAAACCGCGCACCGGCCCGGCGTCGATCGCATCGAGGTCGGCGAGCGAGCGCAGCGTCCGGCGTTGCGCGACTTCGTCGGCCTTGGTGGCGAGGATTTGGGTCAGCTTGTTCATTTATACGCGATCCAGCAGTTGAGCAGTGCGTTGGCGAGGCCCTTGTCGATCGCCTCGGCGGCTTCCTCAACCCCCTCGGTCAGCGTTGCGGCGGCGCCCGCGACCATCAGCGCCGCGGCGGCGTTGTAAAGCACCGCATCGCGATACGCCCCCGGCTCGCCCTGGAGCAGCGCCTGCAGCGCGCGGGCGTTGTGCGCGGCATCGCCGCCGCGGATCGCTGCGATCGGGTGGGTGGGCAGCCCTGCATCGGCGGCGACGCTGCGCTGCATCTGCACGCCTTCGGGGGTGACAACCGCGACCTCGTTGCCGCCCGCGAGCGATAGCTCGTCGATGCCCTCATCGCCCGAAATCACCCGCGAATGGTCGGTGCCGAGCCGGTGCAGCGCCTCGGCATAGACGGGAACATAGGCGGGGCGTGCGATGCCGATCAGCTGGCGGGTGACGCGTGCCGGGTTGGCGAGCGGTCCCATCAGGTTGAAGATCGTGCGGCGGGCCAGCCGGGTGCGGATCGGCTGGATACGCTTCATCGCCGGATGATGGTTCGCGGCGAACAGGAAGCAGATACCGAGATCGGCGAGCGTCGCTTCGGCGAGACGCCCGGCGCGCTCCATGTCGAGGCCAAGGACTTCGAGCGTGTCGGCGGCGCCCGATTTTGACGAAGCGGCACGATTTCCGTGCTTTGCTACCGGAACCTCGCACGCCGCGACGACAATCGCGACGGCGGTGGAAACATTCAGCGTGTGGTGGCCGTCGCCGCCGGTGCCGCACACGTCGATGGCGCCCGCGGGCGCCGCGATCGGGATCAGTCGGTCGCGCATCGCCTGCGCCGCGGCGGCGATTTCGACCATCGTTTCGCCGCGATCGGACAGCGCGGTCAGAAATTCGGCGATATTGTCATCGCTGGCGCCGCCATCGAGCATCGTCGCAAAAGCGGCGGCGGCTTCGTCGTGCTCCAGCCGGTTGGCGGGATCGGGTAACGGCCCAAACCGGCTCATGCTGCCTGCCGCGCTCCGACCGTCAGCCCGGCGGCGGCGATGAAATTGGCGAGCATCGCATGGCCGTGCTCGGTCGCGATGCTTTCGGGGTGAAATTGCACGCCGTGAATTGGCAGTTCGGCATGGCGGAACCCCATCACCGCGCCGTCATCGCTGGTCGCGTTGATGATCAGGCTGGCGGGAATATCGACGACTTCGAGGCTGTGATAGCGCGTCGCCTGAAACGGCGAGGGCAGGCCGGCGTAAAGGCCGGTGCCGTCGTGGCACACGGGCGACGTCTTGCCGTGCATCAGATGGCCGCGCTGTACCGTGCCGCCGAAATGCTGACCGATCGCCTGATGGCCCAGGCACACCCCGAGCAGCGGCCGCCGCGCGTCGGCGCAGGCGGCGACGAGATCGAGGCTGATCCCGGCCTCGTTGGGGGTGCGGGGGCCGGGCGAGATCAGGATCGCATCGGCGCCGGTTGCCAGCGCCTCTGCGGTGGTCAGCGCGTCGTTGCGTTCGACGCGCACGTCGGCGCCCAACTCGATCAGATAATGAACGAGGTTGAAGGTGAAGCTGTCATAATTGTCGATGACGAGGATCATGGGTTGGGCCGTAACGATTTTGCGCGAAAGGGGGAAGGGATAGAAGCTATTCGGGAAGCAAACTCACCTTCGTCATTCCCGCGAAAGCGGGAACCCAGTTGCCACGTCGGCTCGCTGGGTTCCCGCTTTCGCGGGAATGACGAAGGCCGGTTTTATTGCGCCATCAGCTTCGCCAGATCGTCTTTCCAGAATTTTGCCCAGGTGTGGGTGCTGTGGCCCTTGGTTTCGGGGCTGGCGGCGATCAGGATGAATTTGGTGGTTTTCATCCGCGCCGCCGCCTTTTCGGTGATGCCGTAGGCAGGCGGGTTGATGAAATCGTCGGCCGAGTTGATCCACAGCGTCGGCACGTCGATCTTTTCCAGATCGGGCCACGGATTATAGGTTCGCGAGCTATCGATTTGATAAATCGTGTCATTCGCATCGTTTCGGCCAAATATGCGGGCGAAGGCTTCATCCTTGTATTTTTCTGCGGCTTCGCGTGTCGGATATTGCGCCTGCAGCGCATAGGGGTTGGCGCCCGCAATCATGCTGAGCGAGGCGGCGGTGCGCAGGCCCGCGGCGGGCGGAGTGGTGTAATTGCCATCCTGCCACAGCGGATCGGCCTTGATCGCGTCGATCGACAGGGTGCGCCACATGCGGTTCTGGCCCGCGATCTCGACCGGCAGGCAGGCGAAAGGCGCGAGCTTTTCGGCAAAGCCGGGGCGCTTTGTGCCCCAGATGAAGGCATGCATGCAGCCCATCGAGGTGCCGAGGATCAGCTTGAGTTTGTGGACGCCGAGCTTTTCGGTGAGCATCCGGTGCTGCGCGCTGACCATGTCGTCATAATCATATTGGGGGAACTTCATCCGCAGGCCGTCGCTGGGTTTCGACGAGCCGCCATGACCGATATTGTCGGGCAGGATGACGTAATATTTCGCGGTATCGAGCAGCTGGCCGGGACCGAATAATTCGCTGGCAAATTGCGGCTGGAAGAATTGCTTGCCGGTGCCGCCGGTGCCGTGGAGGATCATTACCGCATTGGTGACATGGCCCTGTTTGTCGCGCTGCGGGGTGCCAAGCGTTGTATAATGCAGCTTGAGTTCGGGCAGTTTTTCGCCGCTGGCGAAGGCGAAATCCTTCAGGATCGCGTCACCTTCCACGGCCGCCGGGGGCGTCGGCGTCTGGGCGTGAGCAGGGCTGATGCAGGCGAGCAGCAGGGCGAGGGGGGCGAGGGTTTTGTGCATGGCGCGACGCTAACGCACGCCCCGATCAGGTCAAGCTATTGCCCGTACCCCGGCGTGCCCGCCAGTCGCACCGCTTCGCGCGCCGCGGCGAAGAGGGCGCCCGCCTTGGCCTCGCACTCGCGCTGTTCATAGGCGGGGTCGCTGTCGGCGACGATGCCGGCGCCGGCCTGGACGTGCATTTCGCCGTCCTTGACGATCGCGGTGCGCAGCACGATGCAACTGTCCATATTGCCGTCGGGGGCGAAATAGCCGACGCCGCCCGCATAAGGCCCGCGCGCGTCGGCTTCGAGTTCGGCGATGATCTGGCAGGCGCGGACCTTGGGCGCGCCGCTGACGGTGCCGGCGGGGAAGCCCGCGAACAGCGCGTCGATCGCATCCTTGTCGGGCGCGATGCGGCCGATGACGTTCGAGACGATGTGCATGACGTGGCTGTAATATTCGACGGTGTAGCTGTCGGTGACCGTTACGCTGCCGCCGACCGCGGCGCGTCCGACGTCGTTGCGGCCGAGGTCGAGCAGCATCAGATGTTCGGCGCGTTCCTTGGGATCGGCGAGCAGGCTGTCGCGATTCTCGACATCCTCGGCGCTGGTGCGCCCGCGCGGGCGAGTACCGGCGATGGGGCGGATGGTGATTTCGCCGTCGCGCACACGCACCAATATTTCGGGCGACGAACCGATCAGTGCAAAGCCGGGGAGGTCGAGGAAATAGAGAAAGGGCGATGGGTTGATGCGGCGCAGCGCGCGATAAAGGTCAAAGGGCGGCAGGTCGAACGGGGTCGAGAAGCGTTGCGACAGCACGACCTGAAAAATATCACCGGCGGCGATGTAATCCTTTGCCGCGGCGACCATCGCAGTGAATTGCGCGGGGGTTGTCCCGGCATGGGGGCCGATGTCCGTGGGCAGCGCCGCGGTGACTGCGCGGTCGGCGTGCGCGCTGGTGCTGGCCAGTCGCGCCGCGATGGTGTCGAGCCGCTCGTGCGCGTCGCCCAGCATGCGGTCGATTGCGCCATCGGGATCGGGCCAGATCGGCGCGATGAGGAACAGCTCGTCGGCGAGGCGATCGAACACCAGGATCGTCGTCGGGCGGACGAAGATCATGTCGGGCAGCCCGAGTCCGACGCCCGCCGCGCGCGGAATGCGCTCGACCAGCCCGATGGTCTCATAGGCAAAGAAGCCGACGAGCGTCGCCAGCGCCTTGGGCAGTCCGTCGGGGACATCGAAGCGGCATTCGGCGACGAGGTCGCGCAGCGCCTGGAGCGCGGGGGCGGCGAGCGGCGCGAAAGCGTCGCGGTTGTGGCGCCAGTCGCGGTTGATCCGCGCGGCATCGCCGGTCACCTCGAACATCAGATCGGGATCGAGCCCGATCAGGCTGTAACGCCCGCGCGTTTCGCCGCTTTCGACCGATTCGAGCACCCAGTCGCCGCGTCCCGGCTCGATCAGCTTGAGCGCTGCCGACACCGGAGTTTCGACGTCGGCAATCAGCCGCTGCCAGACGACGGCGCCGCGCCCCTGCGCCAGCGCCTCGAGCGCCGCAGCTCTGCCCTCCAGGCTCACCCCTATTCGGCGACCGGCGCGGTGCCGGTGAGTTCTTTGCGAAGCTGTTCGACCAGTTCCTTGTTGATCGTCACCCCGACGCGGCGCTTCGCCTCGGCCGACAGCTGTTCGATCAGCTCGTTGCCGAAGGCGGGCGCGAGCGGCTGCGCGATCCCGGCGACGCGCGCGGGTTCGATCGTCTTGGGATCGGGGCGCTGGACGTCGGCGAGCGCGATCACCATCCACCCGCGATTGCCGGGGATTTCGAGCGTCTTGACACTGTTCTTGGCCATCGAAAACAGCAGGGCGAGTTCGGGGGGCACGGGCTTGCCCCCGGCGCCGAGTTCGGCGCGGCGGCCGCCGATCGTCTGGACGTTGCCGATGTTCGGGCCGGCGGCGGCGACCGCGTCGGCCAGGCTCTTGCCGCTCTCCACGGCTTTCGCAATCGCGCGTGCCCTGTCGCGGGCAATCTTCTGCCCCTGTGCCAGGCGCCAGTCGCCGAGCAGGTCGGCGCGGATCTGCGCCAGCGGCGGCGGCGCGGCGGCGATGATCGATTTCACCGCGAAGACGGCGAATTTCTCGTTCTCGACCAGCGTCGCGAGCTGGCCTTCGCCTTCCGAGCCGCCCTGGAACGCCTGCGCGACCAGCGGCGCGAGTTCGGGCGCGAGCGTATGGTCGGGCTGGCCGGGGACGCGGCCACTGGGCAACAGCGCCGGGGTGGTCGTGATCGCCAGCTTGCGGTCGGCAGCGATTTCTTCGATCGACGCGCCGCTGTTCACCGCGTCCTGGATCGCGTTGTAATAATCGACGATCGACTCGTTCGCCTTGTTCTTTGCAAGTTCGGTGCGGATTTCGGTGCTGGCGTCGGCCAGGCTTTTGGCCGGACGCGCGGTAACGTCCTCGACCCGCGCGACGCTCCAGCCGAGACCGGTCTGGATCGGGCCGATCAGGTCGCCGCGCTTGGCGGCAAAGGCGGCCTTGGCGGCGGCGGCGGTGCTGGTCGCGGCATAGGCCGACTGGGTGAGGTCGCCGGTGGTCGATGCCGACAGGCCCGCGGCCTGCGCCGCGGCGGTGAGCGCGGTGCCGCTGCGCACCTTGGCGGCCAGGCTGTTGGCGGTCGCCTGATCGGGGACGATCACCTGCGCAAAGCGGCGCGTTTCGCTGGCGGCGTAGCGCGCGGCGTTGTCCTTGTACACTTTGGCGATTTCGGCGTCGGTGACCGCGGGGACGGGCACTGCGGTGCGATCGAACAGCGCATACTGGATGACGCGGCGTTCGGGGATGGTGAAGCGCGCGACATTCTGAGTCAGATAGGTCTGCAGCGCGGCGTCGCCGGGGTCAGCGGTCGGCGCAAAGGGGCTGGCGGGGATGAAGGTCGCCTGGCCGCGGCGCTGTTCGAGCAGCAGCGCGGCATAGGGCTGTGCCATACCAAGCCCGACGCGCGGCATCGTGGCGATCGGCGCCGCAATCTGTTCGATCAACAGTTGTTGGCGAAGGTCGCGGCGCAGCTGGGTTTCGGTCATGCCATTATCGCGGAGGAACCGCTCGAACGCCGTCTGGTCGAAGCGGCCAGACACGCCCGCAAAGGCGGGGATGTCGGCGATACGGCCGTCGACCAGCCGGTTGCTGACGCCAAAACCCATCTCGGTCGCGAATTGGTCGAACGCCAGTCCTTCGACCAGCTGGTCGAGTACCTGGTCCAGTCCGCCCGATTCGACGAACGCCGCCATCGTCATCCCCGGCTGGTTCTGCCGCGCCTGATTATAGGCCAAGCGAACACGATCGCGCAGTTCGCCGACGCCGATCTCCTCACTGCCGACCTTGGCGACGTTGGCGCCGCCGATCCCGCCAAAGGTCGAATTTCCGGTGACGTCGCTGAGCGCAAAAGCCACGCCGATAAAGGCAACGAAGCCGAGCGCGAGGATTTTTCCGAGCGTCGAGGAAAACATGCGGCGGATGGCGGTGATCATGAAATGGTCAGTCTTTCGGCGGGGCGCGGGGATGCGCGGCTCGGCGATGCTTTAGAGGCGCGGCGGCGGTGCATCAAGGCGCGAAACGGGCTTTTCGCGGCGGCGCGAGGCGGGCTTGCCTATCGCCCCCGCCCGGAGCTAGGGCAAGGCGATCATTCGAACGACGGGAGAGACGCGGCAATGGCACGGCGCAAATATGTGGTGGGGAACTGGAAAATGAACGGGCTGTCGGCGGCAATCGCCGATGCCCGGGAGATTTTTGCCGCAGCCGAGGATCATCACGGGGTCGATGTCGCCATCTGTCCGCCCTTCACGCTGATCGGCGCGATGGTCGCCGCGGCGCCGGGCGCGGCGGTCGGCGGGCAGGACTGTCACAGCGCCGCGTCGGGCGCCTTTACGGGTTCGATCGCCGCGCCGATGCTGGCCGATGCCGGTGCGACACTGGTGATCGTCGGGCATAGCGAACGGCGCGAAGGGTGCGGCGAGAATGACGCCGATGTCCGCGCCAAGGCCGAGGCCGGGCTGGCAGCGGGATTGTCGGTGATCCTGTGCGTCGGTGAACCGCGCGAAGTCCGCGAATCGGGTGGCGCGATCGATTATGTGCTGGCGCAGATCGCGGGATCGGTGCCCGATGATTTTGCCGCCGACCGGCTGGCGATTGCCTATGAGCCGATCTGGGCGATCGGTACCGGACTGGTGCCGACGGTGGGCGATGTCGCGGCGATGCATGGCGCGATCCGCGGCGCGCTGGCGGCGCGCTTTGGCGGTGCGGCGCAAGATATGCGGATCCTGTACGGTGGGTCGGTCAACGGCGAGAATGCTGCCGAACTGCTGGATGCAGGCAATGTAGATGGTGCGCTGGTCGGCGGCGCGAGCCTGACGGCGACGAAGTTTGTGCCGATCGTGGCGGCAGCAGCGGCGCTGGGGTGAAACGGGATATGTCCTCCCCCTTGATGGGGGAGGTAGCGAGACTTGCCAGCTTGCTGGCTTAGTCGCAGCGGAGGGGGTGCGGTCTCGGTCCGAGATGACAGCGCAAGGACGCACCGTCACCCCTATCCAACTTCGCCTAATCGCTTCGCGATAAGGCTTCGTAACCTTCCCCCATCGAGGGGGAAGGCTGGCGCGGCGGCCATGCGGCCTGTCCTTACGGCTTGAAGCCGAGCCGCTTCGTCTCTATGTGCGCCGCGGGCGTGGTCTGTGTGAGGCGGCGCAAGTTCGGGAAATTATGATGTCCAGCCTTTTCACCTTCATCCTCGTCCTGCAGGCGCTGGTCGCCGCGGCGATGATCGGCGTCATTTTGATGCAGAAGTCGGAAGGCGGCGGCTTGGGCGTCGGCGGCAGCCCGGCGGGTTTGCTTTCGGCGCGCGGCGCGGCGGATTTCATGACCCGGGCGACCACCATTCTTGCGACGCTGTTCGTCGGCCTGTCGATCGTCCTCGCGGCGATGGCTTCGGTCGGCCGCAGCGGTTCGACGATCGACACCTCGCTGTCGAAGACCGCACAGACCAGCGGCGCCGCGCCCACTTCGTCGCTGACCGGCCCCGCGCAGCCCGCCCCCAGCGGTCAGGCGCCCGCGACCGCCGCGCCGGCGCCCGCAAGCGACGATCCGCTGGCAGCAGCAGCGGCTGCGGCGACGCAGCCGGCGGCTCCGGCTCCCGCTGAGGCACCCGCCAAGCAATAAGCCTCGGCCCTGGCCGAAAAAGCAGTCCGCGGGACGGAAATATTTCCGCTTTCTGCGATTCGACGGCTTGCGCCGTCCCCCTCCCGTTGAGTAAGTCTTTCCTCCCATGGCGCGGTTCATTTTTATCACCGGCGGCGTGGTCTCCTCGCTTGGCAAAGGTTTGATGGCGGCTAGCCTCGCGGCTTTGCTGCAAGCGCGTGGCTATCGTGTCCGCATCCGGAAATTCGATCCCTATCTGAACGTCGATCCCGGCACGATGTCGCCGTATCAGCATGGCGAGGTCTATGTGACCGACGACGGGGCCGAAACCGACCTTGATCTGGGCCATTATGAGCGGTTTACCGGGGTTGCGGCGCGACAGAGCGACAACATCACGTCGGGCCGCATCTATCAGCAGATCATTACCAAGGAACGCCGCGGCGACTATCTGGGTGCGACGGTGCAGGTCGTCCCGCACGTCACCGATGCGATCAAAGCGTTCGCGCGCGCGGAACTCGACGACCTCGATTTCGTGCTGTGCGAGATCGGTGGCACCGTTGGCGACATCGAATCGCTGCCCTTCATCGAAGCGATCCGTCAGCTGCGCAACGAGGAAGGGCGCGACAAGACGCTGTCGGTCCACGTCACGTTGGTGCCCTATATCGCCGCCGCGGGGGAGCTGAAGACCAAACCGACGCAGCATAGCGTGCGCGAACTCGCGTCGCTGGGCGTGCAGCCCGAAATCCTGCTTTGCCGCTGCGAACGACCGCTGCCCGACGGCGAGCGCGCCAAGATCGCGCAATTCTGCAACGTGCGCAAAGAAGCGGTGATCCCGGCGCTCGACGCCGACAGCATCTATTCGGTGCCGGTGCAATATCATGGCGAAGGGCTGGACAACGAAGTGCTGCGGCATTTCGGCATCCACGACGCGCCTGCGCCCGATCTGTCGCGCTGGTATGACATCATGGACCGCAAGCAGCACCCCGAGGGTGAGGTCACGATCGGCGTCGTCGGCAAATATGTGTCGCTGCCCGATGCGTATAAATCGCTGAACGAGGCGCTGGTCCACGGCGGGATGGCGCACCGGGTGAAGGTCAATATCCGCTGGCTCGACGCCGAAATGTTCGAGCGCGACGAGGATCTGGCCGCCAACCTTGAGCCGCTGCACGGCATTTTGGTGCCCGGCGGCTTCGGCGAGCGCGGGTCCGAGGGCAAGATTTCGAGCGTGCGCTTTGCCCGCGAGCGCGGGGTGCCCTTCTTCGGCATCTGCCTGGGGATGCAGATGGCGTGTATCGAGGCGGCGCGGAACACGAGTGGTATCGCCGACGCGTCGAGCACCGAATTCGGGCGCACCGACGAACCTGTGGTCGGCATGATCACCGAATGGATGAGCGCCGAAGGGTTGCAAAAGCGCGGCGCCGACACCGACCTGGGCGGCACGATGCGGCTGGGCGCTTATGACGCGAAATTGTCGCCGAACAGCCATGTCGCGAGCGTCTATGGCGTGAGTGACATCAGCGAGCGCCACCGCCATCGCTACGAGGTCAACGGCGCCTATCGCGACCGGTTGGAGAAGGGCGGGCTGGTGTTTTCGGGCATGTCGCCCGACGGCATGTTGCCGGAAATCGTTGAGCGGCCCGACCATCCGTGGTTTATCGGGGTCCAGTTCCATCCGGAGCTCAAATCGAAGCCGTTCGACCCGCACCCCCTGTTCGCGGGTTTTATCGAAGCGGCGGTGAAGCAGAGCCGGTTGGTCTAGAGCAACGCTAAAGGGGTGTCTGGGGCTATGGATCACGCGAAACTCGCCGAGTTGCAAAGCCCAGACAGCATTTTTTCGGGCCTGTCTGCCGAAGACTGGGCCGAAATCACCAGCCGCGCGGTCCAGGTGAATTTCGTCAAGGGCAAGGAGTTGCTGGTCCAAGGCGACCCCGGCGACATGATGCTGATCCTGACCCAGGGGACGGCGCGCGTGTCGATGCTGACCGGTGGCGGGCGCGAAATCGTGCTCGCCTATGCCGAACCCGGCGCCGTGCTGGGCGAGATTGCGCTGCTCGATGGCGGCGAACGCACCGCGTCGGTGACCGCGACGAGTGCGGGCAGTGCGCTGCAACTCGGCCGCAACGCGCTCAAGGATTTCGCGGCGAGCCACCCCGAATTTGCCTGGTCGTTGATGCAGCAACTTGCGCGGCGGCTACGGACCGCCGACCAGACGATCGAAAGCGACCGCGCCTATGCGTCGGGACCGCGGCTCGCGCGCTACCTGAAGCGCTTGATCCGCAAGGATGTCGAGGCGTCGCACCGCGTCGAGCTGAGCCAGACCGAGCTTGGTAATTTTGCGGGCATGAGCCGCGAGCATATCAACCGCCAGCTGCGCAGCTGGGAGGAATCAGGGGTCATCTCGCTCGAGCAAGGACGGGTGCGGGTGCTCGATACCGATATGCTGGAGGATATCAGCGAGAGCGAGGGGTAAGAGACGCATTGGCGGCTGTCGGTTTCGCAGCGCGACGCCGGGATGAGCGGCTTGTGGTCTCAGCGTTGGCAAAAGGGAGGACCATTATGCGAACAGCCATTTTCTTTGCCGCGTTGCTTTCTGCAGCGGTGATGCCCGCGCAGGCGCAGATGCGCACCGACCCCACCGTGATCGCCGAACAAAAGGCCGCGATCGCCAAACTGGCAAAGCTGCATGGCGAATGGCGCGGCACCGCGACGATCACCTCGCCGGGCGGGGCGATCAAGCTGGTGCAGACCGAACGCGCCGGTCCGATGCTCGACGGCACCGCGCTGGTGATCGAGGGGCGCGGCTATGACGAGGCGGGCAAGCTGGTCTTCAACGCCTTTGCGGTGATCTCTTACGACGCCGCGACCGATCAATATGCGATGAACAGTTGGACCGACGGCCGTACCGGAAAATTCCCCTTTGCAGTGACCGATGCGGGCTTTGAATGGAGCATCCCGGTGCCGAATGGCGCGACGATCAAATATGCGGCGACAGTGGCGAACGGGAAATGGACAGAGGTCGGATCCTATGTCGGCGTCGGCATGCCGCCGGTCGAATTCGCCAGGCTGGACGTCGCACGTGCCGGCGACACCGACTGGCCCGCGGCGGGGTTTGTCACGCCGAAACCGTAACGGGGACAGTTCATTCTCGTCATTGCGAGGAGCGAAGCGACGCGGCAATCCAGCGTGTGCGTAAACCCGCCCTGGATTGCTTCGCTTCCGCAAAGCGGAAGTTTATCCTGAGCGCCTGCAAGGCAGTCGAAGGGCTCGCAATGACGCCGCGAAGAAGGTCAGGCGGGCGGCACCTCCCACAAGATCAATTTGGTCGCGTGGACATTTTCGCGCGCCTTGGCTGCGTCGAGCCGTTCCAGTTTGATGCTGCCCTTCAACGCGCCCATCTCGATCATCGCGCCGATCACCACGACGCCGCCCGCGCCAACGTCGATCTCAAATTCGGCGGGATGCGCCAATTTGGGTTTCGCGGTGGCAATATGCAGGTGGTGTGTGCCCGGCTCGACATCGGCCATCAGCATCTGGCCCGACTTGATCTGGCCTTTGGCCGCACCGTCGAGCGTCACGTCCATGCCCTGCAGCGCCGCAACAAATCCGCGGCGCGCGATGTATATCCGGGCCTTGCCAGCCCGTGTCTGCATCGCCCGCGCGTCGGTGACCGCCGCGGTGTCGGCCTTGGTGCCGCCCTTGTTGCTCGACAGCGCCCAAAAACAGAAGATGACGATGCCGCCGATCAACAGCACCGACAGGATGAGCAAGGTTTCGGGCGACAGGACGCTGGCCAGCGATGGTCCCAGGAACGCGCCAATGATTGCCGCCACAGCGATCAGGGTCAGCCACATCGCATTCTTGCTCATCTCGCGCTCCTGTTTCAGGCGGGGGGTGCAAACTCCCCCGTCGCTTCGTCCAAAAGATGCAATACTCCGTCGCTGATCGCGAAAAAGGCGCCGCGCAGGCGCAGCGTGCCGCGCTTCTCCTTTTCCTGAATGCAGGGGAAGGTGCGGAGATTGTCGATGCTGACGCGCACCGCCGCCATTTCCATCGCGCGGCCGGCATCGCGGTTGTCGATGTCGGCATGGTCGCGCCGCACCTGTTCGCTGGCGTCGTCAAGCATCGCGATCCAGTCGGCGATAAACCCGCCGCGGCCCGGCTCGGCACCCGCCATCGAGCGGTGGAGCGCGGCGTGGCAACCGCCGCACAGGCCGTGCCCCATCACGACGATTTCCTCGACCTTCAGAAACTGGACCGCAAATTCGAGTGCCGCCGACACGCCGTGACGCCCCGGCGTCGTTTCGAACGGAGGGACCAGCGCCGCGACGTTGCGGACGACAAAGATTTCGCCGGGGTTGGTATCGAAAATCTGTGACGGTTCGACGCGGCTGTCGGAACAGGCGATCACCATGACCTTGGGCGATTGCCCCACGGCCAATTCGTCCCAGCGGGCGCGCTGTTCCTGCCAGCCGCCGCTACGGAAACGGCGATAGCCCTCGATCATGTCGGTAAAGTGAGTCATGGATGCGCCTTAGCATAGGTAGAGAGGTTGAGAAGAGGCGCGCGCGCGACTATGTGGGCCAAATGAACGCTCCCGCATCGCCCGCCGCGTCCCCCAGCCAGCGCGCCCGCAAGCCCGACTGGATTCGCGTCAAGGCGCCGACCAGCCCCGGCTATGCCGAGACGCGCAAGCTGATGCGCGAGCTCAGCCTCAACACCGTATGCGAAGAAGCGGCGTGCCCGAACATCGGCGAATGCTGGACCAAGAAGCACGCGACGGTGATGATCCTCGGCGATACCTGCACCCGGGCCTGCGCTTTTTGCAACGTCAAGACGGGGATGCCGCGCGCCGTCGACCTGCTCGAACCCGAACATACGGCGATTGCGGCCGCCAAGATGGGGCTCAGCCACATCGTCATCACCTCGGTCGACCGCGACGATTTGCCCGATGGCGGTGCGAGCCAGTTTGTGAAGGTGATCCAGGCGCTGCGCCGCGAAACCCCGCAGACGACGATCGAAATCCTGACCCCCGATTTTCGAAACAAGCCCGAAAGCGCGATCGCGGCGATCGTCGATGCCCGGCCCGACGTCTATAACCACAATCTCGAAACGGTGCCGCGGCTCTATCCGACGATCCGCCCCGGTGCCCGCTATTATGCCTCGCTGCGCCTGCTCGAAAGCGTGAAGCGCCGCGATCCGTCGATCTTCACCAAGTCCGGCATCATGCTCGGCCTCGGTGAGGAACGGATGGAAGTGCATCAGGTGATGGACGATATGCGCAGCGCCGACATCGATTTCATGACGATGGGCCAATATCTCCAGCCGACGCCCAAACATGCCAAGGTTATCGACTTCGTGACGCCGCAGGCGTTCGATGCCTATGCCCAGATCGCCCGCGCCAAGGGCTTTCTGCAGGTCGCTTCGTCGCCGCTGACGCGATCGAGCTATCATGCCGGCGACGATTTCGAACGGATGCGCGCGGCGCGCGAGGCGCAGCTGGCGCGCGCCAGCGCAGGCTGACACCGCTCTTGCCCAGGCATCACGAAACCCGCGTCCTGCCGTATAGCGACGAGCAGATGTTCGCGCTTGTCACCGATATCGCGCGTTATCCCGAATTCCTGCCGTGGGTGATTGCGCTACGCATCCGCAGCGATAGCGAGCATGAGACCGTCGCCGACATGATCGTCGGCTTCAAAGGTCTGCGCGAGAGCTTTTCGTGCCGGGTTCACAAGGACCGTCCGGGCGCGGTGACCGTCAGCTACATCGACGGTCCGATGCGCCACCTGAGCAACGAGTGGCATTTCACCCGGGTCGATGACGGCGGCTGCCGCGTCGACTTCATGGTGGATTTCGCGTTCCGCAGCCGGATGTTCGAAGCACTGGCGGGGCAGATGTTCGACAAGGCGCTGCGCAAGATGATCGCGGCGTTCGAGACGCGCGCCGACGATCTTTATGGCGCGGGAAGCGTTATGTCCTCCGACGGACGCAGCGCGTCCCTTTCGGGTTGAAGCAAGTCGAGCGCGAACAGCGTCGCATGATGGCGGATCGCGGCGCGGTCGCCGCCTTCGAACAGCACCCGCTGGGTGAAATAATCGTCCGAATTTTGGCCGCGCAACGCACGCGCGAAAACGACCAGCCCGACCGGCTTCTTGTCCGATCCCCCGCCGGGACCGGCAATACCGGTAATTGCGACGGCAATGTCGGCGTCGCTGTTGGCGAGCGCGCCGGTCGCCATTGCCCAAGCCGTGGCGAGCGAGACTTCGCCGAAGGTCTGGAGAATTTCGCTGCTCACATCGAGTTGGCTTTGCTTGGCATGGCCCGAATAGGTGATGAAGCCAGCGGAGAACACGTCCGAACTGCCCGCGATGTCGGTCAGCGCGGCGCTGACCATGCCGCCGGTGCAGCTTTCGGCGACCGCAATCTTTCGCCCCGCAGCGCGGTTGTTGGCGAGCACGCTCGTCGCAAGCTCGTCGCGCACCAAAAGGCGCGATTCATCATCAGGCAGCACGGCGTCAATTCTCCGGAAGTCGCAGGGTCGCGACGGCTTGGGCAGCGATCCCCTCGCGGCGACCGGTGAACCCCAGCCGCTCTGTCGTTGTCGCTTTCACACTAACCCGTTCGAGCGGAATCGCAAGGATTTCGGCGATCCGGGCCCGCATCGCGGCGCGATGCGGGCCGATCTTTGGCGCTTCGGCGATGATGGTGAGGTCGACATGATCGATCTGTCCGCCGCACGCCCTGACGCGGGTTGCGGCAAATTCCAGGAAGCGATGCGACGCCGCGCCGCGCCATTGCGGGTCACTGGGCGGAAAATGGTCGCCGATGTCGCCGTCGCTGAGTGCGCCGAGGATCGCGTCGGTCAGCGCATGAAGTCCGACATCGGCATCGCTATGGCCTTCAAGTCCATGACTATGCGCGATTTCTATGCCGCCGATCCACAGCGGCTTGTCGGCAACGAGGCGGTGAACGTCAAAGCCCATGCCGACGGTGGTGCGTGTCATTTTCTCGATCCCCAGCAATCCCGACAGGATCGCCATATCCTCGGCATAAGTCAGTTTGTGGAGCCGCGCATCGCCCGGCACGGCAGCGACCGGCACGCCCAGTCGCCGAACCAACTGGGCATCGTCGGTGGCTGCGGCCCCAGCCGCCGCGGCGTGAGCGCGGCGCAATGTTCCCAGACGGAACGTCTGCGGGGTCTGGACCCGTGCCAGCGCGCTTCGGTCGATGACCTCGCCCGCGACGTCCGCGGCCTGTTCGACCAACGTATCGGGAACGGGCAGGGTGGGGATCACCGCTTCGGCCACGCCCAGTGCGGCAAGTAGGCGGTCGATGACCGCGGCGGTCACCCCGGGCCGCGCGGCATCGTGGACCAGCAGCGGAGTCTCGTCCTCGCGGTCAGCCAGCGCGGCGAGCGCATTGGCCACCGACTGTTGGCGTTCTTCCCCGGGAGTGGCGGAAATCCAGCCATCCGGTAACGTGCCGAGCGCCGCCATGACGTCATCATTGGCCACCAGCACGCCGCCGTTGATCGCCGGATGGGCGGCAAAGGCATCGATGCTCCAGCGCAGCACCGGCTTGCCGCCGAGCATCGCAAGTTGCTTCGCCACCGCGAAACCCGTGCGTGTGCCAAGACCGCCCGCAAGCAATATGACCATCGCGCGCGGCGGGTTGGAGGGAGCGGACTCGGTCACGATGCGCGCCGGTTAGCGCAGCCGCGGCTTGCGGGAAAGCGGCTTAGCGTGTACGGGCTGCTCAAATTTTAGGCAATCAAACGAAAGTTCCCGCCATGGCGCCGCTGAGGCCCATCCAGATCGGCAACATCACCATCGCGGATCCCGTGATCCTGGCGCCGATGACGGGCGTCACCGACATGCCGTTTCGTACCCTGGTGCGCCGCTATGGTTCGGGGCTCAACGTTACCGAGATGATCGCGAGCCAGGCGGCCATCCGCGAAACGCGCCAGTCGGTCCAGAAGGCGGCATGGCACCCGGTCGAAGAGCCGGTGTCGATGCAGCTCGTTGGCTGCACCCCTTATGAAATGGGCGAGGCGGCGAAGCTTAACGAAGATCGCGGCGCCGCGATCATCGACATCAACATGGGCTGCCCGGTGCGCAAGGTGACGAACGGCGATGCCGGGTCGGCGCTGATGCGCGACCTGAAGCTTGCCGCGGCGCTTATCGATAGCTGCGTCAAGGCGGTGTCGGTGCCGGTGACCGTAAAGATGCGGATGGGCTGGTGTCACGACAGCCTGAACGCGCCCGAACTGGCGCATATCGCCGAGGATCTTGGCGCGAAGCTGGTCACCGTCCACGGCCGCACCCGCAACCAGATGTATCGCGGCGAGGCCGACTGGAGCTTCATTCGTACCGTCAAGGACGCGGTATCGATCCCGGTGATCGCCAATGGCGACATTTGTTCGGCCGACGATGCGCGCACCGCGCTGGCGCAAAGCGGTGCCGACGGGGTGATGATCGGTCGCGGCGCCTATGGTCGCCCCTGGCTGCTGGGGCAGGTCATGGCGGTATTGCGCGGCGAGGGCGAGCGTCCCGACCCCGGCGTCGATGAACAATATGACGTCATTACATCGCATTACCGCGCGATGATCGACCATTATGGCGAGATCACCGGGGTCAATATGGCGCGCAAGCACCTCGGCTGGTACGTCAAGGGACTGCACGGGTCGGCCGAGTTTCGCAACATGGTCAACCAGATCCCGAGCAGCCGCGACGTGCTCGATGCGCTCGAACGCTTTTACACGCCGTTCCTGACCAAGGCCGCCGCGTGACCACGCTCACGTCGAGCATCCCGACCTTTGACCATGACGAGTTGATCCACTCGCATCCCGTTCCCACCCTGCTGATCGACAGGGGCGCCGTCGTCCTGTTCGTCAACGCCGCCGCCGAGCAGATGTGCAATATGAGCCGGTCGGCGATGATCGGGCGGGTCGTCTATGACGTCATCGACATGGATCGCAGCTATCGCCAGCGGATGAGCGACGCCGCGACGTCGGCGCTGTTCGCACATCGCGCCGAGATTTCGGTTGGCGGACGCAAGGCGATTTATGTCGATATGCAGATGGTGCCTTATGGCCAAAGCGGTCACCGTATCCTGGCATTGATTCCCGCGCAGAGCGACGCCGAGCTGATGGGCGGCGCGATCGGACGCTCGGGGCGCGCCGCCGGCGGCGCTGCGTCGATGCTGGCGCACGAGATCAAGAACCCCCTGGCCGGGATCAAGGGCGCGGCGCAGCTTTTGGCGCGCAAGACCGATGCCAGCGGTGAACGCTTCACGACGCTGATCTGTGCCGAGGTCGACCGGATTGCGACGCTGATCGACCAGATGGAGCATTTTTCGCGCGGTCAGCCGATCGCCTGCGCGCCGATCAACCTGTACCAGCCGATCCACCAGGCGATGGAAACCGCACGCGCGCGCCAGTTTCCCGGGGTGCGCTTTGCCGAGGATTTCGATCCGTCGCTGCCGCTGGTGCACGGTAATCACGACGCCATGGTCCAGATATTGCTGAACCTTGTCACCAATGGCTGCGAGGCGCTGGGCGGACGTGATGATGGGGTGGTGCGGATCGCGACGGCGTACCGCCACGGCCTGTCGATCGACAATGGCGACGGGCGCGGGCGCATCGCGTTGCCGATTGAGGTCAGCGTCAGCGACAATGGCCCCGGCGTTCCCGCCGACATTCGCGGCGACCTGTTCGACCCGTTCGTGACCACCAAGCGCGAAGGGCGGGGGCTCGGCCTCGCGCTCGTCGCCAAGCTGGCGCGCGACATGGGCGGCACGGTCCAGCATATGCGCGACGGCGACTGGACGCGCTTTCGTGTCCACCTGCCGGTGGCGCAAAAGGGGCGCGGCGCATGAGCAATCGCAAGACAATCCTGCTGGTCGAGGATGACCCCGCGATCGCGATGATCATTCGCGAGACGCTGGTCGGTGAGTGCGGCCACTTCGCCTCAGTCGGCAGTATCGCCGAACGCAACGCCTGGCTGGCCGACAACCGCCCTGACCTGGTCATCACCGATGTCGTACTGCCCGATGGCGACGGCATCGATTCGCTGGGCGTTGGTGCCGAAACGCCGGTGATCGTGCTGTCGGCACAGAACACGCTCGACACCGCGGTCCGCGCGACCGGGATCGGCAGTTATGACTATCTGCCCAAGCCCTTCGATCTCGACGAATTGACGGCAAGTGTCCGCGCCGCGCTGGAGCGCCGGACGGAGTCGGCGGCAGGTTCCGATCCGGCGGAGGCAGACAGCCACGGGTTGGTCGGCCGCGCGCCCGCGATGCAGGCGGTGTACCGCACCATCGCGCGCCTGGCGTCGAACGATCTGGCGGTGCTGATTCTGGGCGAATCGGGGACCGGCAAGGAAGTCGTCGCACGCGCGATCCATGCCACCGGGCTGCGCCGGGCGGGGCCGTTCGTCGCGATCAACATGGCGGCCATCCCGCGCGAATTGATCGAGGCCGAGCTGTTCGGGCACGAAAAGGGCGCATTTACCGGCGCCCACAGCCGTAACGCGGGGCGGTTCGAGCAGGCGGCCGGCGGCACGCTGTTCCTCGACGAAATCGGCGACATGCCGCTCGAGGCGCAGACGCGGCTGCTCCGCGTCCTGCAAAGCAACGAATATTCGACCGTTGGCGGCAATCAGGCGCTGCGCGCCGATGTCCGCGTCATCGCCGCGACGCACCGCGACATGCGGACGCTGGTCGCCGATGGCCGGTTCCGCGAGGACCTGTTCTACCGCCTGAATGTCATCCCGGTAACGCTGCCGCCACTGCGCGACCGGCGCAGCGACATTGCGGCGCTGGTCCGCCATTTCGTCGATGCGGGCCGTAGCTCGGGATTGCCCGACCGCCAGTTCGCGCCCGCCGCGATGCAATGGCTCGAACGCTATGATTGGCCCGGCAATGTCCGCGAGCTGGGCAACGTCGTGCAGCGGCTGGCGGTGCTGTCGCGCGACACCGTCGTCACCGTCCGCGATGTCGAAACGGTGCTGCACGAAAATGGCGAGGGCGGCGGCGCGGTGGCTCCCGCCGACCTGATTGCGCGCGCGGTCGACGATTGGGCGCGCGAGCAGATGGCGAGCGGGACCAGCGATGGCGACCTTCATAGCCAGCTGGAGGCGATCGTAGAGGCCGCCCTGTTTCGCCGCATCTTGCGCGACGTGCGCGGCAATCAGCTCGAGGCGGCGCGGCGGCTGGGGATCAACCGCAATACGCTGCGCAAGCGTCTGGGCCAGCTCGACATCGACCCCAGCCACCTGTGAGCAACCAAGCTAGCTCATAATCGGTACATTTGAGCGCCGCGGACGACGTTTGTGTGTTTTCTATGCAACAGGTTTGTCGTAGCATGGCAACAATGGCGCATGCGGCATCCCTGACTCACGAGACCGATTCCGCCGATCAGGACGCGCGCTCTGGCTTTTGGCGTTTCGCTGCGCCCGAATATTACACGCTGGCAATGATCGTCAGCGTCGGCATTGCGACCTATGTCTTCGTCACCGGCGACGCGCAAAGCGAGCGGCTGCTGACCCCGGCGCTGGTCGCGGCGATCATGGTCGCCAATCTGGTACCCGCGATGGCGCTGATCGTGCTGATCGGCAGCCGGATTGCGCGCGCCCGCGCGGTCCGGTCGATGGAGGGCGGTAATGGCCGCCTCCACGTGCGGCTGGTGGCACTGTTTTCGCTGATTGCGGCTGCCCCGACGTTGCTTGTCGTTATCTTCGCCTCGCTGTTATTCCAGTTTGGTGTCGATTTCTGGTTCTCGGATCGCTCGCGCGGCATGTTCGAAAATGCAGCGGGCTTGGCCGAGGGATATTATCAGGAGAACCAACGGGAGGTTGGCGCCAACACCGCGAAAATGGCGGAAGATTTGGGCAATCTCCTGACTCGTGTGCCGATCTCTGATCCTGACTTTTCGAATTATTATTTTCAACAAGTTGTGGTGCGAAGCCTCAATGAGTCGGCAATTATCGAGATCGGGAGAGACGGTGTCGCACGAACGGCTGCGGCCGTCAGTCCCGACGATCGCGTTGCAGAGAGTCGATTGACGCCGACGATGAGGAATAGACTCGCGGCGGGCGAGGACGTCGTTGTCGTTCGGCAGGCCGACCGTGTGGAGGCCGCAGCGCGACTTCCTGGGCGCGATGGCGCTTATGTGTATGCGTCGCGCGACGCCAACGTGCCAGGTTTTCAACAGTCGGAGCGCGCCAGTACGGTGCTGGCCGACTATAATGGCTTATTCGAACGCTCGCAGCTTCTGCAACTCCAGTTCAACGGCGCGCTTTACCTCGGTTCGCTTCTCCTCCTGGCCCTCGCCGTGATTGCAGCAATCGTGGTCGCCGACCGCATCGTCCGCCCGCTCGGCACGCTGATCGGCGCGACGCGGACGGCGGCGGGTGGCGACTTGTCGGTGCGCGTCACGCCGCCGGCGCGCGATGACGAGATTTCGGTGCTGACCCGCGCCTTTAACCGGATGACGGAGCAGTTGCAGGGGCAGACCGGGGCGCTGGTCAGCGTCAACGAACAGCTCGAGGCGCGGCGCAGCTTTATCGAGGCGGTGCTCAGCGGGGTATCCTCGGCCGTGATCTCGGTCGATACCGATCACCGGATCCAGCTGGCCAATGCGGCGGCTGAACGCCTGATCTGCCAATCGACCGACTGTCTGACGGGGCGGCCTTTAGCCGAGGTCGCGCCCGAACTGGCGCAGCTGCTGACCGGCGACCAACGCGAAGCAATCGTGCAACTGGCGCGCCCCGATGCAGAGCCGGCCACGCTCGCCGCCAAGGCGGTCGCGCAAGGCGACGGGTTTGTCCTGAGTTTCGAGGACATTACCCAGCAATTGCTCGATCAGCGGCGCGCCGCCTGGTCCGACGTCGCGCGGCGCATCGCGCATGAGATCAAAAACCCGCTGACCCCGATCCAGCTCGCCGCCGAGCGGCTCCAGCGGCGGTTCGGGGACAAGATCGAGGGCGACAGCGCCACGTTCAGGAAGCTGACCGACACGGTGATCCGCCAGGTTCACGATATGCGGCGGATGGTCGACGAGTTTTCCAGCTTTGCCCGCATGCCCAAACCGACCTTCGGGGTCGAGGATGTGCGTGACATCCTGCGCCAGGCGGTGTTCCTGTTCGAGGTCGCCAAACCCGATATTGTCTTTACGGTAAAAACCCCTGACGAGATCGAGCCGCTGGTCTGCGATCGCCGCCTACTGTCGCAAGCCATGACCAACATTGTTAAAAATGCCGTGGAAGCAATTGAAGAGAAGTCTAAAAACTCGGAATCGGTCCCGGCTGGCCATATCGATGCCGAACTGGCGATGGGACCGCGCGGCGAGATGGTGATCCGGATTGCCGACGATGGCATCGGGTTGCCGCAGGCGCGCGAGGCGATTGCCGAACCCTATATGACGACGCGCCAGGGCGGGACCGGCCTGGGCCTGGCGATTGTCAAAAAGATCGTCGAGCAACATTATGGCGAGCTGGAGTTTGCCGACAATCCGGCGGGGCAGGGGACGTGCGTCACGCTGACGCTCCATCCCGACCGGCTGCGCGGATTGGAAGGGAAGGGCGAAGAAACAAGCATGGGGTACGCAGAATCGGTTCCGGGGCGGATCCGCAACCGACAGGACAGAGAAGAACATGGCGCTTGATATTCTGATCGTGGACGACGAGCGCGACATTTGCGATCTCGTTGCCGGCGTCATGGAAGACGAAGGTTATGAGGCGCGCACCGCCTCCGACAGCGATTCGGCGCTCGAGGCGATCCGCCAGCGGCGGCCGTCGCTCGCCCTGATCGACGTCTGGCTTCAGGGCTCGCGGCTCGACGGGCTGGGGCTGGTCGAAGCGATCAAGGCGTTCGACCCGACGCTGCCGATCATCGTCATTTCCGGCCACGGCGGGCTCGACACCGCGGTCGCGGCGATCCGCCGCGGCGCGTTCGATTTCATCGAAAAGCCGTTTGAAGCGTCGCGCCTGCTGCATCTGGTGGCGCGCGCGACCGAAAGCGAGCGACTGAAGTTCGAATATGAGCAATTGCGCGAAAAGGCGGGGCCGTCCGACGAACTGACCGGCACCAGCGCGGCGATCAACAATGTCCGCGCGACGCTAAAGCGCGTTGCGGGGACCGGCAGCCGGGTACTGATAACCGGCGCCCCGGGGGTCGGCAAGGAAGTCGCCGCGCGTGTGCTGCATGGATGGAGCGGGCGGCACAACGCGCCGTTCCGTGTCATTTCTTCGGCGCGCATGGACCCCGAGACCGTCGAGACCGAATTGTTCGGGTCCGAATCCGACGATGGCGCGATCCGCGTCGGGCTGCTCGAACAGGCGCATGGCGGCACGTTGTTCCTCGACGAAGTGGCCGACATGCCGCTGACGACGCAGGGCAAGATCCTGCGCGTGCTGACCGACCAGAGCTTTGCGCGGGTTGGCGGGCGGACGACGATCCGCGTCGATGTGCGGATCATTTCAGGGTCGGCCCGCGACCTGATGACCGAAATCGCCGAGAATCGTTTTCGCGAAGATCTCTATTACCGGCTTAATGTCGTGCCGGTGCATATTCCGCCGCTGCGCGAGCGGCGTGACGATATCGCCAGCCTGTGCGATCATTATATCCGCCGCTATGCCGCCGATCGCCGGGTGCCGCCGCCCGAAATCAGCTCCGAGGCGATGGCGGCACTGCAGGCGCACGAATGGCCGGGCAATGTGCGCGAGCTGCGCAACGTGATCGAACGCGTGATGATTTTGGCACCGAGCGACCGGCTGGCGCGGATCGACGCCGATATGCTGCCTGGCGAGCTGGTGCGCGGCGGCACCGACATCCTGCCCAATTCGGAATCGATCACCGCGATTCCATTGAAAGAAGCGCGCGAAAACTTCGAACGCGAATATCTGCGGATCCAGATCAACCGTTTTTCGGGCAATATTTCGCGCACCGCGACCTTTATCGGCATGGAAAGGTCGGCGCTGCACCGCAAACTGAAACTTTTGGGGCTCACCGAGAGTTCGGAAGGCGAGGGGTAAAGGCTTTGCGCTAGACCTTGCGCAAGCTTTGCCGCATATTGTTGGCAAGAAGAAGGTCTTAAAGCCGGAAAACCGGTGCATACCCGCGGTCGTCCCGCCAAAAACAGGAGGCAAATGTGTCCGATAAAAACCAGAATCTCCAGGATATTTTTCTCAACGCGCTGCGCAAAAGCAAAACACCGGTAACGATGTTTCTGGTCAAGGGCGTGAAGCTTCAGGGCATCATTACCTGGTTCGACAATTTTTCGTTGTTGCTACGCCGCGACGGCCAATCTCAGCTTGTTTACAAACATGCGATCTCGACGGTCATGCCCTCGCACGATTTTGACCTATCGCTGCTCGGCGGCAATTTACGCGATGCGCCGGCCAGCAAGGGCAAGGCTTTGCAGGACGTATTCCTGAACGCGGTGCGCAAATCCGATGAGTCGGTGACGATGTTCCTGGTCAATGGCGTCATGTTGCAGGGCGACATTGTGGCATTCGACCTGTTCTGCATGCTGCTGGAGCGCGAGCGCCAGGTTCAGCTCGTCTATAAGCACGCCATTTCGACGGTGCAGCCGAACGGCCCGATCAACCTGACCGACAGCGAGCCGGACGCAGAAGCGGACAACGCCTGATCAACCCGATAATCGACAATGAAGACGAGGTAACACGCGGCGCCGCCGCGCTGCTGGTCGTGCCCGAATGGCATAGCCAGCGGCTGTCGCGCGATCTTGACGCGCGCGCCGAGGAAGCGCGGGGATTGGCGCTGGCGATCGGACTCGACGTCGTTGCGGTGCATATGCTGCGGCTACGCCAGACGCGTGCAGCCACCTTGCTCGGCGTCGGCCAGATCGAGGCCATCACGCCCGATATCGCAGCCAGGAATGTCCAGCTCGTCGTCGTCGATGCCCCCCTCAGCCCGATCCAGCAGCGCAATCTGGAAACTGCGTTCGGGACCAAGGTGATCGACCGCACCGGCCTGATCCTCGAAATCTTTGGCGAACGCGCCGCGACCGCCGAGGGGCGTTTGCAGGTCGAACTTGCGCATCTCGATTATCAGGCGGGGCGGCTGGTGCGCAGCTGGACCCACCTCGAACGCCAGCGCGGCGGCTTCGGCTTTCTTGGTGGTCCGGGTGAAACGCAGATCGAGGCCGACCGGCGGATGATCCGCAACCGGATGGCGCGGATCCGGCGGAGCCTTGAGGACGCCCGGCGCACCCGCCAGTTGCAGCGATCGAAGCGCCAGCGTGCGCCGTGGCCGGTGGTTGCGCTTGTGGGCTACACCAACGCCGGTAAATCAACGTTTTTCAACCGCTTGACGGGAAGTGACGTCATGGCGGAAGATATGCTTTTCGCGACTCTCGACCCGACGATGCGCGAGATCCGGCTGCCGGGGATCGACAAGGCGATTCTGTCCGACACGGTGGGGTTTGTGTCCGACCTGCCCACCGAATTGGTCGCCGCCTTTCGCGCCACGCTCGAAGAGGTCACAACCGCCGATCTGATCGTCCATGTCCGCGATATCGTTCATCCCGACAGCGATGCGCAATATGACGACGTCCGTGCCATTCTGCGCTCGCTCGGCGTCGATGGGCCGCAGGATGACGGGGAGGGCGACGCGCCGCCCGCGATCCCGCAGATCGAAATCTGGAACAAGATCGACACCGCCGATGCCGATCGGCGAGCTGCGATCGAAGAAATGGCGGCGCGCCGCTCCGACGTCGCGCTCATATCGGCGGTGACGGGCGAGGGCGTCGAAGCGGCGCGGAACCTGATGGCATCGCAGCTGACCGCGCTGCACAAGGTGCAGCGCATCTACCTTGGTTATCATGAGGGCGAGGCGGCGGCGTGGCTGCATGCGCGCGGCGAGGTGCTGACCGACGAGCCCGCGGGTGAGGGGCATATACTGACCGTCAGGCTCGATCCAGCCGACAGCGCGCGGTTCGAAAGGCTGTGGCCTGCTAAGGACGCTCCGACGCCTTGACCGCCAGCCAATGGGCTTCCTGCGCGTCGAGCGACAGGCCCGACAGGCTGCCACCCGCTCGCGCCTCCATCGCGGCAAAGCGCCGCGCGAATTTGACGTTGGCGTCGCGCAGCGCAGTTTCGCAATCGACACCCAGGTGGCGGGCGTAGTTGACGACCGCGAACAGCAGATCGCCGACCTCTTCGTGGCGTGCGGCGTCATCGTCTGCTACCGCGACTTCGGCCAGTTCTTCGGTGATCTTATCGAGCGGACCGTTAACATCGGGCCAGTCGAAGCCGACACGCGCCGCACGCGACTGAAGCTTTTGAGCGCGCAGCAAGGCGGGCAAGGATAGCGCGACACCCGACAGCGCACCCTGAGGGCCGTCGGCAGCGCGTTCGTCGGCCTTGATCTGTTCCCATTGCTGACGAACATCGTTGGTCGGGTTGCCGCCGAAGATATGCGGGTGGCGGCGCTCCATCTTGTCGCTGATCGCCGTGGCAACGTCGTCGAAGCCGAACAGACCGTCATCGGCCGCGATCTGGCTGTGGAAGACGACCTGAAGCAACAGGTCGCCAAGTTCGTCGCAGATTGCCACAGGATCGCCGCCGGCAATGGCATCGGCTACCTCATAGGCTTCCTCGATCGTGTAAGGCGCGATGGTCGCGAAATCTTGGGCGAGATCCCACTCGCAGCCGCCGTCGGGGTCTCGCAATTTGGCCATTACGGCGAGCAGGCGATCGATGGGGGACTGGAGCGCGATGTCGGCCATATAATTATCCGATAATATATATTATGTTAAATTAATGGGAGAGGTTGCGTAGGGAATACCCCCCCTGCCGTTGAAAACATTCGATTTTCGATCGGGGCTGCTACTCGCTTCGTTCACGTCACCAGTTGCCATGTCCAGATGGCCAGAAACACCAGGCCAAAGATTGCGGCCCAAGCCAGCGCCATCTTGATCCAGTCGGCCGCGGGCAATCGCCTCGCCAACAACGAACTGACCACCAGCGCAAGTGCTCCGGCAAACCAGACCAACTCTACCCCTGTATCGGCGTTCATAGCTGCACCTCCAGCCCGTCATATCCCGGCTCGACGCCCGACGGCAATTCTGCCGCAAGATCATCATAATCCATCGTATTATCCATATGGGTGATGATCGCCCGTGGATTTCCGCATTTGTCGAGCGCCGCCAGCGTCATCGCCAGATGCGGATGCGTCGGATGTGGATACCGGCGCAGCGCATCGATGACGAACAGATCGACGCCCTGGAAGAAATCAACCATCTCGTCCGTAAATTTAGAAAAATCAGTCGCATAGCCGACTTTATGGACACCGTCGCTGAATATAAGCCCGCTCGCCTTGATCGGCCCGTGCGGCATTTCGATCGCCGAGACTTCGATCGGCCCGATCGATTGGTGATCCAGCAAATCGATCGGGTCGACCAACGCTGGATAACCGGCGTTTCCGGCAAAGGCATAGGTGAAGCGCCATTTCAGCGTGTCGAGCACATGGCCGCGGGCATAGGCCGGAACGAGCGAGCCGCGCAGATGCATGATCTGACGCAGGTCGTCGAGCCCGTGGCAATGGTCGGCATGCTCGTGGGTCCAGATGATGCCATCGACCGCCCCGACCTCTGCGTCCAGCAGTTGCAGCCGCATGTCCGGGCTGGTGTCGACGAGCAGGCGAAAGCCGCCGAGCGAGACGAGGATCGAGGCGCGGCTGCGCAGGTTGCGCGGATTGTCCGGGTCGCATTGCCCCCAGTCGTTGCCGATCCGCGGCACGCCCGACGATGTGCCGCAACCGAGGATACGAACCTTCATAGCGTGCGCGACGTCATGGCGCGGCCTTGTTGAAAAGCGCGTAGAAATTGGCGCTTGTTGCCGCGGCCAGGGCTTCTGAATCCTCGCCGCGCAGCGTCGCCAAAAAAGCCAGCGTGTCAGCGACGAATGCCGGTTCGCCCGGCTTGCCGCGGTGCGGGACGGGGGCGAGGAAAGGGGAGTCGGTCTCGATCAGCAGCCGGTCCTGCGGCAACCATTTCGCGGTCGCCTGAAGGTCGGCGGCATTCTTGAAGGTCACGATGCCGGAGATCGAGATGTAGAGGCCGAGGTCGAGCGCCTTACGCGCGAAATCATCGCTGGCGGTGAAGCAATGGATCACGCCCGGGAAGACCGCCCTGCCCATTTCTTCGCCCAGCAGCGCCAGCGTATCCTCTTCGGCATCGCGGGTGTGGACGATGATCGGCAGCCCGGTTGCCTGCGACGCATGGATATGGCGGCGGAAGCTGTCCTGCTGCCGTACGCGGTCGCTTTTGTCGTAATAATAATCGAGCCCGGTCTCGCCGATGCCGATCACACGCGGATGCGCGGCGCGTTCGACGAGTTTGGCGGTGTCGATGTCGGGATGATGATCGGCGTCGTGCGGATGGATGCCGACACTGGCCCATACGTCGGGATTGGTTTCGGCGGCCGCCAGCACATCGTCCCATTCGCTTTCACGCGTCGCGATGTTGAGCATCGCGGTGACGCCGCGCGCGCGGGCGCGCCCCAGCACCTCGTCCTGTTGTTCGGCGATACCCTTGTAGTTGAGGTGGCAGTGCGAATCGACGAGCATCAGGCCTCCCCTTCCCCTTCCGGCAGTTCCAGACGCGGGAAGAGGGGGGTTGGCTGGCCCACGTTGAAGCCGGTCGCGGCGAGTTTCGCGAACCAGTCGGCGTCAGAAAGCGCCGCAAAATTGCGGGCGTCTTCGCCAATGCCCATTTGCTCGAGCAACTGGTCCGCGGCAGTCGGCACCACCGGACGAATCGCGATCGCAAGGGTGCGGACGACCTGAAACAGGGTCATCAGCACCGCGCGCATCCGATCAGGGTCGGTTTTCCGCAGCGCCCACGGCGCCTGTGTATCGACATATTGATTGCACGCGAAAACGGCGCGCAGCCACTCTTCGATCCCGGTCGAGAAGGCAAGCTGTTCAAATTCGCGCGGTAGCAGATTGCGGCAGGCATCGTTGACGATCGAGAGCAACGCGCGATCATCCTCGTGCCACGCATAGTCGGCCGACAGAACACCATCCAAATTCTTGAAAATCATGGACAGGCTGCGCTGCGCCAGGTTTCCGAAGCTGTTCGCCAGATCGGCATTGGCGGTCCGCACGATCGCTTCGGCCGAATAGGTGCCGTCCTGCCCGAAGCTGACCTCGCGCAGCAGATAATAGCGCAAGGGGTCGACGCCGAAGGTGTCGGCGAGCGCCATCGGGTCGACGACATTGCCCAAGGATTTCGACATCTTTTCGCCGCGGTTGAGCAGGAAGCCGTGACCGAACACCTGCCGGGGCAGCGGCAGACCGGCACTCATCAGGAAAGCCGGCCAGTAAACCGCATGAAAACGTACAATATCCTTGCCGATCATATGGATATTCGCCGGCCAGAACTTGCCGAAATCGCCATCTTGATCGGGATAACCGAGCCCCGAGAGATAGGTGGTGAGCGCGTCGACCCACACATACATCACGTGCCCCGGCGATCCCGGCACCGGTACGCCCCAATCGAAGCTGGTGCGCGAGACGCTGAGATCCTTGAGCCCGCCTTCGACGAAGCGCATCACTTCGTTGCGGCGGCTTTCGGGGCGGATGAAATCGGGCTGATCATTGTACAGCGCGAGCAGTTTGTCCTGATAGTTCGACAGCCGGAAGAACCAGCTTTCCTCAACCGTCCACTCGACGGGGGTCCCCTGCGGCGACAGGCGGGCATCCCCTTCCCCATCGACGAGTTCGCTTTCGTCGTAAAAGGCTTCGTCGCGAACCGAATACCAACCTTCATAACGGTCGAGGTAAAGGTCGCCATTGGCCTCCATCGCGCGCCAGATCGCCTGCGACGCGGCGTGATGTGCGGCGTCCGACGTGCGCATGAAATTATCATAGCTGATATTCAGCTTGGCATACATCTCACGGAAATAGGATGACATTTCATTGGCAAGGTCGATCGTGTCGCGGCCCTGATCGCGCGCCGTCTGAAACATTTTCAGTCCATGTTCGTCGGTGCCGGTGACCAGCCGGACGTCGCGACCGCGGGCGCGCTGGAACCGTGCCATCACATCGGTGGCGATCGCTTCATAGGCGTGGCCGATATGCGGGCGCCCATTGGGGTAGCTGATCGCGGTGGTGATGTAGAAAGGCGTGCTGTTTTCGGACATGGCCGCGCCTTAGCCGCTGGCGCGCGCGAGGGAAAGCGTCAGCGTGCCGTCGGCCCCGAACGCGGTGCCAATTCGGCCAGGCAATTGCCGATTTCGAACCCGACCATCGTTCCGTCATAGGAACCACGGATCGCATCGCGGACGGTGCGCTGGACACGGTCCCATTGCGCGAGGATGGGGGCGATCTCCGCCACGGAACGATCACGGGCGAGCCGGGCGAGCAGACCCGGCACGATATCGATCACCAGTTCGAGCTTCGCCCGATTGCTGGTGCCGCCGACCTCGCGCGCCAGCGCCTCGCGCAGCCGGTTTTCGGGGTCGCCAGTCGCGGTAATCGCGAGCAGTCGTTTCTCCATTGCCGCAACATCGCTATCGATCAGCGCCAGTGCCTTACCCGGGACGCCGCCCGCCGCGGCGACGATCGCTCGCACCTCTGCCATATCGAGCATCGGGCGCAGATCGTGCAGCCACGCCGTCATGACGTCATGGTCAACCGGCTGAAAACGCATGGTTCTGCATCGTGACCGGATCGTCGGCAGCAAACGGCCCGGCGAGTGGCTGACGAGCAGGAAAAGCGTTTTGGCTGGCGGTTCCTCCAGCGTCTTAAGCAAAGCGTTGGCGGCGTCGGTCTCCAGATCGTCGATCGCATCGACGATGATGACGCGCCAGTCGCCAAGCGACAGCGACAGGTGGAGGCGGCGGATCATCGCCCGCACCTGGTCGATCGTGATGTTGCGCGCGAGATCTTTGCTCTTGTCTTTGAGCTGCCGCGTCAGGTGCAGGATTTCGGGATGATGGCCCGCCTCGACCAGCCGCGCCGCGGTGTCGTCACCCGGATCGTCCAGCGACACGTCCTGACCGTCACCGCCACGGCCGTGGGTTACCAGAAAACGCGCCACGCGTGCGGCAAACGCCCCCTTCCCCATCCCCTGCGGTCCGGCAAGCAGCCACGCGTGATGCAGCCGACCGCCCTGCCAGCCTTCGAGAAAGGCTGTTTCGGCTTCCAGATGGCCGATCATAGCCACTCGGCGAGCCCGTTAAATATGGCTGCGGTGACCTGCTCGGCGGGGGCGTCGGCATCGACAACCCGCCAGCGATCGCGTTCGGCCTTGGCCATTTCGATAAAGCGCGCTGCCAAACGCGCCTGATAATCGGCAGGTTTGCTGCCCATGCGGTCGTTGCCACCGCGCGCGGTGAGGCGGCGCGCGGCTTCCGCGGGGCTGACAGTCAAGAGGAAGGTGCGGTCGGGCAGTAGCCCTTCGGATCCGATGCCGTGGAGCGTCAGGATGTCGGCGTCGGTGATGCCGCCGCCCCCACCCTGATACGCGCGGCTCGAATCGACGAAGCGGTCGCACAGCACCCACGCGCCCCGCGCCAACGCCGGGCGGATCGTCCGCGCGACATGATCGGCGCGCGCTGCGGCGAACAGTAAGGCCTCGCTGCGCGCATCCCAGCGGTCGTCGCTGCCCTCCATCAACAGCGTCCGGATCGCTTCGGCGCCTGTGCTGCCTCCCGGTTCGCGTGTCGTGATGGTGTCAATGTCGCGGGCGGCCAGCGCCGCGGCCAGCGCCCGGATCTGCGTGGATTTTCCGACCCCCTCGCCGCCTTCAAGCGTGATGAAGCGCCCGCGCGTCATGCTGAAAGCCTGTGCAGATGGAGACGGAAGAAACGCGCGTGCATCATGCGGCGGTAGCCGCCAGCACGTGCTTTGTCATCACGGCGCAGCGCGGCCGCTGCCAGATGCGGCTTTTTTGCCCTTGTCCCCGTCGTTAGCCGCCAGCGGTACTGTGAAACCCCAGTTCATCAGGCGCTCGGCCTCATCGCGGCGCGCCTTGTCGCTTGGCAGGCCCGCGACGACCATGATGAGGCGGCGCCCGTCGCGCTTTGCCGACCCCAACAGGCAATAGCCCGCTTCAGACGTGTAGCCCGTCTTTAGCCCATCAGCCCCCAGCACCCGGCCCAGAATCGGATTGCGGTTCGCCTGAACGATCGGTTTGCCCTCGGGCGACGTGCCATGCTGGAGTTTTGGCATCGAAAAATAGCGGGCATAACCAGCGGGATGATCGCGGATCAGCCGGTCGGCAAGCGTGATGAGGTCGCCGGCGCTGACCTTGGTCAACCCGCCGTCGGGCCAGCCGTTCGGCGTTCCGAAATTGCTCGATTTCATGCCAATTTGCGCTGCTACGCTATTCATTCTTTTGATAAAAGCTTCTTCGCTACCATCTATGCCGACCGCTAGCGCCGCGGCGGCGTCGTTGCCCGAGACCGTGATCAGACCCTTGAGCAGGTCATCGACCGAAACCTTTTCGCCAGGGCTCAGGAACATCGTCGATCCGCCGTTGCTGCCTCTCCACTTCGTCCACGTCGCTTCGCTGACCGTGAACTGCTTGTCGCGGGCCAACTCGCCCTTTTTGATAAGGTCGAGAACGACGTAAGCGGTCATCACCTTGGCCATCGATGCCGGGGCAAAGCGTTTGTCCGCACCGCGCGAATAGAGAATTTCGCCTGAGTCGAGATCCTTGAGCATCACGATCGGCGCCTGGGTGGTATAAAGCGGACGGGCTGCCGCGGCGCTTTTCGGACGCGCGTCGCTTATTGCCGACGCGGGCGCAGCAAAGACCAGAGCAAGTCCTGTGAAAACCGCGGCGCTTCGCTTTGTAATATTGGCGTTTATTCTCACGCGCTGGCCGTCAGCGATCGCGTTGGACGACCGCGTCGCGGAAGCCCTTGGCCTTGGCTTTGCCCAGCGCGCCGCGGGCGTCGGCGTCACTCGCGAAGGGGCCGATCCGCACCCGCCAAAGGTTGCCGACCCTGCTGACCGTGCCATCGACCGACTTGGCGGCGGCGTCAGCGCGGCTTTCGCTGCTGAACGCGCCAACCTGCACGACATATTTTCCCGCGACCACAGGTGCAGGCTTGGCCGTCGCGGCCGGTTGGGTCGCGGGTTCGGCCTTTTCAACCGCCAAACGGTCGTCGCCGGGTTTCACGCTTGCCGACGCGATCGGCGCCGCGGGCTGCGCCTCGACCGGCGGCACGGCGGCTAGCGCCTTGGGCATCAGCACGGCTTTCAATTTGGTCCGCAGGATCGACAGCAGCGAATCGGGCGTCGCGATCCGTTCAGGGACGGCGCGACCGGCGCGCAGCTGCGCGCGTTCGGCGGCGGGCGGGTTGGTGCGGCGCACCCGCACCCCCGAAACACCATCGGTCAGGCCTAGTTGTTCGGCGGCGCCGCGCGACAGGTCGATCAACCGGTCGCCGACCATCGGTCCGCGGTCGTTGACGCGCACCAGAATGGTCCGCCCGGTATCCAGCGCAGTCACCTCGACATAGCTAGGCAGCGGCAGCGTCCGGTGCGCTGCGCTGATCGCGGCGGGATCGAATATCTCGCCGTTGGCGGTCGGTTGCCCGGCGAGTTCCTCGCCATACCAACTGGCGTAACCGACATCGTCATAATCGGCGATGTCCGCCGGGGTGTAGGTCGTGCCGCCGACCGTGTAGGGATCGCCGATCTTGACCGGGGTATCGCTGACGCCGTTCGCCGTTTGGGCCGGGGTTGGGCTGGCGGTCGGTCCGCCGTCGCGTTCGCCGCCGAAACTGCCGCAGCCGGCGAGCATCAGCATCGCCCCGGCCATCAGCGCCGTTTTTCTACCGATCGATTTCATCCGCCAGCAACCCCACTGATAGTGCGTAAAAATTGGAGCAATTATAGTCCAATATCGCACGATAGTTACCGGTCAGCAAATATGCGGTCCGCCCGGGCCCATCGGGTTCGAGCAGAACCGCCTGAACCTGTCCGTCGGGCCAGCGGCCACCGATCGGCTGGATGCCTTCGGCGCGCCATTCGGCCATCGAGCGCCAGCGGCTGTGGCGGGCAAAAACGCGTGGGCAGCGCGTCGGCGTCAGGCGGCTGGCAAAGCGATTGCGGTCAAAGCCGCTGGGCACCGTGACCGCGACGCCCCAAGGCTGTCCGGCGCGCCACCCAGCACGGCGCAGGTAAGCGCCGATCGATTCGATCGCATCGGCCTCGCTCGACCAGATGTTGGCGCGCCCGTCGCCGTCGCCGTCTTCGGCGACCGCCAGATAGACCGACGGCAGGAACTGCGGATAGCCGAACGCGCCGGCCCAGCTGCCCTTTAACACTTCGCGCGGCACCCCGCGCTGGACCATCTCCAGCGTCGCTATGAATTCGGGTTCGAACAGGCTGCGGCGGCGGCCTTCATACGCCAGCGTCGCCAGTGCCTCGGGCAAGTCGAAGCTGCCGGTAACCTGACCATAGGCCGTCTCATGGCCATAAATAGCGATCATGATGCTGGTCGGCACCCCGGTGCGCGCCTCGATCCGCGACAGCAAAGGCAAGAGGCGGTCGTGGACGCGGCGCCCACCGCCGATCCGCGCCGCATCGACATGCTTCGCCTTGTAGGGCGCGAAATTCGGGATCGGGGTGTCGTTGGTCGGCGGACTGCCCAGATTGTCGCGGTCGAGCGCGATCACGCGCGGATTGTAACGCAATCCCGCGGTCACCCGGTCGAACACCTGCCGCGACACGCCGCGCGCCTGCGCCTTGGGCCACAGCGACTGGACATAGGCGTCGAAGCCGCTGTCGCCGCTCTGCGCGTGCAGCGGCGCCGATGCGGTCATCAGCCAGGCGGACAGGACGGCCGCGGCGAGAGCGAAAAGGCGCCCGATTTTCGAAGAGATAGCATGCATGATGTTCCCACCCATAAGGCGTGTCTCGCACAGATGCGAGCGGCTTGGCTAGGCAATGGCGGGACGAGCCGAGTCATTCGCGCGGCGGACCGAGTCCGCAAGGTTTTTCTTGCCGCAAGGCCGCATCGCGCTATGGCGGCGACCGAGCGGACAGGTGGCCGAGTGGTTTAAGGCAGCGGTCTTGAAAACCGCCGTGGGTGCAAGCTCACCGTGGGTTCGAATCCCACCCTGTCCGCCAGCTCGCCTGCGTGTTGTCGCAAGCCTCGCCATCTTACCGCGATGCCCGGTGCAGAGTGGACGCTGCCCCAAGCGAACGTCCGAAACGATCGCGGCGAAACGCCACGGCGACCTTATTTTTTTGCCCCCCGTAGCGCGGCCCGCATATCAGGCCCGCCGCGGATGGTAAATGGTATCGACACCATGCCCGGGCCTCCGTCAGACGCTCGTTTTTTTGTTCAAGGCTGCCTCGCCCCCGCTCCGTCTTGTGATTGTCGCCGGAACGACATCCGGCCCCGATCAAAAGAGGAATCCGATGCGCAAGACCTTGCTGGCCACCACCTGTCTGGCCGCCCTGCTTTCGACCACTGTTCAGGCGGAAACGACGATTTCCACGGCGACCACCGCGCCGGTGCAGACGTCAACCGTAAAATCTGGCGCGCCCGACGATATCAAGATCACCTCGACCGGTTCGGTGAAGCCGACCGGTGGCACTGCGGTTACCATCGACAGCAACCACAAGGTCATCAACGAAGGCACGATCGAGATCAGCAACGTCAATGGCGCGCGCGGTATCTTTGCCAACGCCGGGACCGTGGGATCGATCACCAACGCCGCGACGGGCAAGATCATCATCGACGAACCCTATGCGCCGACCGACATCGACAATGACGGCGACATTGACGGCGCTTTTGCGCTGGGCAGCAACCGCGTTGGCATCGCCACCGGCGGCGCCTTCACCGGAAACATCGTCAACAATGGCTCGATCGCGATCGAAGGTAATGATTCGGCGGGTATCCGGCTTGGCGGGCCGCTGAGCGGTAATTTCATCAGCGACGGCACGGTCACCGTGCTCGGCGATCGCGCACTCGGCGTCGGGTTGCAGGATGTCACCGGCAACGTCCGCCTGGCCGGCACGATCACCGCGACTGGCGTCGATGCGATCGGCGCGCGGCTGGCGGGCAACGTCACCGGCGCGCTGGTCGTCCAGGGCAATCTGACGGCCACCGGATATCGCTTTATCACCCCGCCGACCGACCCGTCGAAGCTCGACGCCGACGATCTGCTGATCGGCGGCCCGGCGCTGTCGGTCGAGGGCAATGTGACGGGCGGCATCGTGCTCGCCGTACCGCCCAAGGATAGCAGCACGACCGACAATGACGAGGACAAGGACGGCATCCCCGACGACAAGGAAGGCAGCGCGGCGGTGCGCTCGTTCGGATCGGCGGCAGCGGTACGGATCGGATCGGCCACGCAAAGTGTGACGATCGGCCCGGTCGCCGGCACCGGCACCGGGCTGGGCCTGATCATCGACGGCACCGTGCTGGGCAATGGCCTCTATGCCGGCAAGGACGGCAACGGAATGCAGATCGGCGGCCTCGGCGGCGCCGTGACCATCGCAGGCGGTATCGGTATCGGGACGACCGGCAGCGTGACGGCGCTCTCGAGGGATGTCGCGGCAACCGCTATCCGGGTCGGCAGCGGCGCGACCACCCCCGAACTGCGCAATGCCGGCAAGGTCGAGGCGACCACCGCGGGCAATGTCGCAGGTTCGGTCGCAACCGCGGTGCTGGTCGAGGCCGGCGGCAATGTCGCGCTGATCCGCAACAGCGGCACGATTGCAGCGAAGACCGGCGGCGACAATGGAACTGCCCGGGCAATCATCGATCTGTCGGGCAGCGTCGCTACGGTCGAAAACAGCGGCACTATCAGCGCCACGGGCGCGCTCGCCTCGTCGGATCGCAATATCGCGATCGACCTGTCCGCCAACACGACCGGCGCGACGGTCAAGCAGACCGCCGTCGCGGCCGGGGTGACCGCCCCCAGCATCGTCGGCGACGTGCGCTTTGGCGGCGGCAACGACGTGTTCGACATTGCCGATGGTTCGGTGAAGGGAAACAGCGTCTTTGGCGCCGGCAACAACCGCCTGTCGCTATCGGGTGACGCCACTTACGCGGGCAACGCCCGTTTCGGCACCGGTGCAGACACGATGACGCTGGCCGGGACGTCGAAGTTCGCCGGTCTCGCGGACTTTGGCGGCGGCGCCGATACGCTGACGATCGGTGGCACGTCGATGTTCTCGGGCACGCTCGCCAATTCGCAAGGTCTGGCGGTTTCAGTCAGCGGCGGCACATTTGACGTCGGCGGCGCCGCGACGATCACGTTGCTGGCCGTCACCGACAAGGGCACGTTGGGGGTGATGCTCGATACCGGCAACACCGGAACCAACCTTCAGGTCACCGGTAACGCCAGTTTCGGCGCTGAATCGAAGCTCGCGCTGAAGCTGTCGAGCATCGAAAAGGCGGAGGGCAAGCATATCGTGCTGACCGCCGGGACGCTGACGGGCGCGAACAACCTGACCGCGTCGCAGACCTTGCTGCCGTTCCTTTACAAGGGAACGCTGACGTCGAACGCCACCCAGCTGATCGTCGATGTGTCGCGCAAGAGCACGACCGAGCTTGGGCTCAACCGCTCCGAAGCGGGTGCGTTCGACGCCGTGCTCGACGCCGTGATCGCCGACCAGAAGATTGAAAACGTCTTCCTGGGGATCACCAGCGGCAACCAGTTCCGCGCCCAGCTTGGCCAGATGCTGCCCGAACATGAGGGCGGCGTGTTCGAAACCGTCACCTCGGGTTCGCGCGCACTGTCGCGCCACCTGCAAGATCCCAACGCGCCGTTCCAGGACGAGGGCAAATGGGGCTATTGGGTGAACCAGGCCGTCTGGGGTACGTCGAAGAGCGTCGGCGATACCGCGAGCTATGACGTCAGCGGCTGGGGCATCGGGCTGGGCGCCGAGATCAAGAGCGATGTCGGGAACTTCGGTGGCTCGATCGCCTTCCTCAGCGGCAAGGACGGAAATGGCAGCAACGCCAACGAAGTCGCCACCAGCCAGTTTGAGGGCGCGCTGCACTGGCGCCTGCGGTCGGATGGTTTCATGGCCAATGCCCGCGTGTCGGGCGCCCCGATCAGCCTGAAAGGCACCCGCATCTTCCGCGCCGAGGCGGGCGCCGAGGACATCGACGAGACGATGAAGGGCAAATGGGACGGCACCCTGTGGTCGGCGTCGGGCTCGCTGGCTTATGAAGCCGAAGCGGGCGGGATCACGGTCCGTCCGATGGTTGCGGTCGATTATTTCAAGCTGACCGAAAAGGGCTATCAGGAAAGCGGAGGCGGCGACGCGCTCGACCTGAAGGTGCTGGGCCGTGACAGCGACGAGCTGGCGGTGTCGGGTACCGTGGCGCTCGGCATGGATTTCGGCGGCCTCGACCAATATGACGGCTGGACGCGCTTTGAAATCGAAGGCGGCCGCCGCCAGATCGTCGGCGGCACGCTGGGAACGACCACCGCGTCGTTCAAGGACGGCACGCCGTTCACCCTTACCCCCGATGATCGCACGAGCGGCTGGGTCGGCCGTCTCCGTGGTATCGCTGGCAATTCGGCCTTTCAGGTCGCCGGCGAAATGTCCGCGGAGGAACAGCAAAACCATATTGGTTGGGCGTTCCGTGCGAGTCTGCGGGTCGGCCTCTAGCCCCCCGGCCGGCCCCGCGTGCAAGGGGGAAGCGACCTCCCTACCCTTCGCTTCCCCCTTGCCTTTTTTGGAAATGAACGAAGATAGAGATGCTTGCACGATCGATCCCCTTCCTGTCGGCACCGCAGTTGCGCCGCGGAACGTGGGCGCTATATGACGGCGTCATACGGGGGACGTATGGCACGCGCCGGGGTGGCGCATTCCGGCAGAATATGGCGTTCCAGAGCAAGCAACCGATGACCATGTCGCACGACCGATCCGGCGCCGCCCAGGGCATCGAAGGCGTATTGCTCGCCAATCGGAACCGGATCATCCGGTTTCTCGAGGTGCGCGGTGCGGGCGACGCGGCAGAGGATCTGTTTCAGGATCTGTGGATGCGGTTGACCGATCGCCCGATGGGTCCGGTCGCCGATCCCCTGCCCTATGTCATGCGCGCCGCGAACAATCTGATGCTCGACCGTTATCGTTCGGCGCGACAAAGCGCGCTGCGTGACCAAGCGTGGGGCGAGGCGGCGGCGGGGCATGTGCCGTCGGCGGAGACCGCGTTGATCTCGCGCGAACAGCTGGTGCTCGTCGAGGCGGCAATTGTGGCGACGGGCGAACGCCCGGCCCGCATCTTTCGCCGGTTCCGCGTCGACGGAGCCAATCAACGCGATATCGCCAGCGAAATGGGGGTCAGCCTGAGCACCGTCGAAGCGGATTTGCGTAAGGTTTACGCAACGCTTGCCGCATTACGGAGGCAGTTCGATGCGTCCTGATATCGACAGCATCGAAGCGCGCGCCATCGACTGGCTGATCCGTCAGCGCGATCCGGCGTTCGACGATTGGGACGGTTTTGCCGACTGGCTTGGCGAAGATCCCGAGCACGCCGCGATTTATGATGCCGTGGCGAGCCTCGATCAGGATCTCGACACCCTCCCCCCGGCGGACAGCCCCTCGGTCGTGACGCTGCCCGCCGTGTCGCGCCAAGCATCGCGCCGCGCCTGGTTCGGCGGTGCGGTGGCGGCGGCGTTGGTCGCGGTGATCGGCGTATCGACGCTCAATTCGTTCGGCAACGGCGACCGGATCGAAACCGCAGCGGGTGAACACCGCACCATCAACCTGGCCGACGGATCGCGGATCGAAATCAACGGTGGTTCGATCGTCGAAATCGATTCGGATCGCCCGCGCTTTGCCCGGCTGGAAGCGGGCGAAGCGATGTTCCATGTCGTCCACCGCGACGACGATCCGTTCGTGGTCGAAACGGGCGACGACCGGATCGTCGATCTGGGCACCGCGTTCAACGTCGTCCGGCGCGAACGCCAGACGTCGGTCGCGGTGTCGGAGGGCATCGTCCTCTACAACCCGGACCGCGACAAGGTGCGGCTGGTTGCCGGGAAAGCGATCGAAGCGCGCGACGGCGATCGCAGGCCGCCGGTGGTTCAGGATATCGACGTCGCCAGCGTCGGCGGCTGGCGCAGCGGGCTGCTCGTTTACAGCGGTGCGCCGCTGGCCGTGGTGGCCGAAGATCTGAAACGAACCGCCGGTATGGAGGTACAGGTAACCCCTGCCGCCGCGGCCCTTTCGTTCCGCGGCGCGCTGATCATCGACGCCAACCGCGACCGCACCATATCCGATCTCGCCGCTTTGTCGGGAACAAAGGCGCGGCGGCAAGGCGATGGCTGGATCCTGACCCGCTGACCGGACCCGCCCGCCTTGCCTTCGTCGCTGCGGCGATAACGCTGAGCTTGCCCATGCAGGCTTTGGCGGCGGAGGAACGCGCCTTCGATGTGCCGAAAGGCAGCCTGTCGACCGCTTTGCCGGTGATCAGCCGCCAGGCCGGGGTCAGCATCAGTGTCGTCGATGCCAGATTATGGCAGGCGCGGGTCAAGCGCGTGCGCGGGCGGATGAGCGTCGAGGACGCGATCAAGCAACTCTTGAGCGGTTCCGACGCCCGCGCCGTCCGCGTCAGCGCGACCAGCTGGCGCATCGAACGACGCCCCGGCGCGCCGCGCATGGCCAATCGCCCTGTGCACGTGCCGCGGCAGGCGTCGCAGCCCCGCGCGCGCGAACCGTCGCAAGATATGGTCGCCGCGGCGCAGGACGAAATCATCGTCACCGCGTCAAAGACCGACCTGCCCTATTCGCATTTCGCCGGCGTCGTCACGCAGTTGAGTGGCGGCGATTTGGCGTTTGGCGGCGAGCGCGGGATGGAATCGATCCTGTCGCGGACCGCCACTATGTCCTCGACCCATCTGGGTTCGGGGCGCAACAAGCTGTTCATTCGCGGCATCGCCGATTCCAGCTTCACCGGACCGACCCAATCGACGGTCGGCCAATATCTGGGCGACATCCGTCTCAGCTATAACGCCCCCGATCCCGACCTGCGCCTCTACGACGTCGACAATGTCGAAATCCTCGAAGGGCCACAGGGCACGCTCTATGGCGCGGGATCACTCGGCGGGATCATTCGCGTCGTTCCCAAAGCCCCGGACCCGCGGGCGATGTCGGTGCAGGCGATTGCGGGCGTCTCGATAACACAGCATGGTGACCCCGGCGGCGATATTGCCGCAATCGCCAATCTGCCCGTTGGTGACGATGGCCATGCGCTGCGCCTAGTCGGCTATATGCTCACCGATGGCGGCTATATCGATAACCCGCTGCGCGGTCAGAATGACGTCAACCGCGTCCATGTCCGCGGCGGCCGGGGGGCGTTTCGCTTTGATGCGGGCGATGACTGGACCGTCGATCTGGGCGGGGTGTACCAGTCGATCAAATCCAATGACGCGCAATATGCCGAAAAGGCCGCGCCGCCGCTGACCCGCAACTCGATGGTCGAGCAGAATGCGTCGGCGCGCTATGGCCTTGGCACGATCGTCGTGATGAAAGATTGGGACGGCCTGCATTTCCAGTCGTCCAACGCCGTTATCGACCACCGTCTGTTCGAACGCTTCGACGCCAGCCTGCCCGAGGCCGCTCCCGGGTCAGTCATCACGACAGGGTCGGTGGACGTCGCGCGACTGTTCGCGCCGATCCAGGTCACACCGCTGGGCGACGTGCCGCGCGTGCTGGACCAGCGCAACGCGACGCGGATGTTCGTCAGCGAAAATCGCCTGTCGCGCCCTTATCATGACGGTCTCGGCTGGGTCGTCGGCGCGAGCTTTATCGACAATCGCGCGCGGCAGAACCGCGACTATGGCTATGGCCCGCTGCGCGCGGTGCTGCCCGGCGTGACCAACAAAATCACCGAAGTCACCGGCTACGCCGAGGCTACGGTCGAAGTCATGCCCGATCTGATCGCCGCGGGCGGCATCCGCCTGTCGCACGCGCGGCTTGGCGGCATGGCGGAAGGCGTGTCCTTCGCCACCGCGCAGGCTGGCCAGGCGACAACCGCCTCGCGCAACGAAACCGACCTGCTGCCATCCTTCTCCCTGCTCGCCACGCCGCTGCACAATCTGCGGCTCTATGCGCGTTATCAGGAGGGTTTCCGGCCCGGCGGCTTGGCGGTCGATGGCAATTTCGTCCGGCGCTTCCTGAACGACGAGGTCAAAACGTGGGAGGCCGGCGTTCGTTTTGGCGACAAGGGGCAGAGCCTGTTCGACGCGAGCATCGCCCTGTCGCACAGCCGCTGGCGCAACATCCAGGCCGACTTCATTGACAGCACCGGCTTTCCGACGACCGCCAATATTGGCGACGGACGGATCACTAGCCTGTCCGGCGCGATCGCCATGCGCCCGACGGGGTCGCTGACCTTTGAACTCGGCGCGGTCTACAACCACAGCCGCGTCGACGATCTGGCGCTCGAAATCCTGCCCGTGTTTGCGGCGGCCCCAGGGCGGTTGGGGCGCATTCCCAATGTCGCCAGCCACGCGGTGCGCGGATCGGTCAATTATGCCACCATCGTTGGCGCCGAGGATTTCCGCGTGAATGGCTGGGCCAATTATATCGGACCGTCGCGGCTAGGCATCGGGCCGGTGCTGGGCGAGAGCCAGGGCGACTATATCGACACCGGGCTCGCGATGCGCGTTGGCAATGATCGCCGCGGGCTATCGCTGACGCTGACGAATCTGTTCGATTCGCGCGGCAACCGCTTTTCGCTGGGCACGCCGTTTGTCGAGGGTAACGCGGGCTTTATGACGCCGCTCCGACCAAGGACGCTGCGGATCGCGGTCGACGTCGCCTATTAAAGCCAACACCCCTCCCTTCCAAGGCGGGGAAAAGCGCCTCAATCCGCCAGCACCAGCCGTTCGTACCGGTCCATGTGATAATCATGGCTGCCGAACTGGCCCTCGATCATCGTCGCGCGCTTGAAATAATGGCCGATCGCCAATTCCTGCGTGATGCCGATGCCGCCGTGGGTCTGGATCGCGTTCTGGCCGACGAATTTGGCACCGCGCGCAACCTTCGCCTTGGCGGCCGAGACCGCCGCCATGCGCTCGTTCGCGGGCAGGTCGAGCTTCAGCACCCCCATGATCGTCATAGAGCGCGCCTGTTCGACTTCCATGAACATGTCGACCATGCGGTGCTGGAGCACCTGGAACTTGGCGATCGGAACCCCGAACTGCTTGCGCTGCTGGGTATATTCCAGCGTGCCTTCGTGCAGCTTTTGCATCACACCGGTCGCCTCGGCGCATACCGCAATGGTGGCTTCATCGACGATCTGCTCGACCAGCGCCAAGCCGGTGCCTTCGCCGCCGAGCAGCGCATCGCCGGGGATCGCGACATTTTCAAAGTAGATTTCGGACGCGCGGCTGCCATCGACAGTCGGATAGTCGCGGCGGACGATACCGGGCAGATTGGCCTCGATCAGGAACAGCGAGACCCCCTCGCGGTCGCGCTGGCCCCCGCCGGTGCGCGCGGTGACGAGCAGATGCGTCGCCCACGGTGCCGCATAAACGACACCTTTGTGGCCATTCAGCACATAACCCGCGCCATCTTTCTTGGCAGTGGTGCGCAAATTGGCAAGGTCGTAGCGCCCCTGCGGCTCGGCATAGGCAAAGGCGATAATCGCGTTGCCGGCAATGATCTCAGGAATGAACGCGTCGGCCTGTTCGCCACCGACGGCTTTCAGTGCCCCCCCGGCGATGACGACGGTCGGGAGGTAAGGCTCGATCCCGATGACCTTGCCCAGCTCCTCCATCACGATGGCATTTTCGAGCGCGCCGCCACCAAGACCGCCATGCTCTTCGGCAAAGGGCGCGCCGAGCATGCCCAGTTCCTGCGCCAGCGCGGTCCAGATCGCAGGATCTCGGCCACTGTCCGAATTGATGAATTTTTGGCGCGTTTCGAAATCATAAGTGTCGCCCAGGAAGCGCGACAGGGTGTCGCGGATCATGTCCTGAGTTTCGGTGTAGGTGAAATCCATTGTCGTCGTTCCTGATCTCTATCGTCATCCCGGCGAAGGCCGGGATCTCACCGTCGCGTCATGGCGAGAGGTCGAGATCCCGGCCTCCGCCGGGATGACGTCTATTATGTGCTTAAAGGCCGAGCACCATCTTCGCGATGATGTTGCGCTGAATCTCGTTCGACCCGCCATAGATCGTCGTCTTGCGGACGTTGAAATAGGTCGGCGCCGCGCGGTGCGCATAATCGGGCCCGATCGGGTGCTCGTTGTCGCCTTCTCCGAAACCGCGAAAATAGGGCGCGCCATAATGGCCGACCGCCTCCAGGCTCAGCTCCGTCAGGCGCTGCTGGATCTCCGACCCCTTGATCTTGAGCAGGCTCGATTCCGGGCCCGGACCGCGCCCGGCGTTCGGACCGGCAAGGCTGCGCAGCTCGGTAAACTCCAGCGCCGCCAGATCGACTTCCAGCTCGGCGACCTTGCGCTTGAAGAACGCATTGGCCAGCAGCGGCTTGTCGCCGTCGAGCTCGGTGCGGGCGATCGCCTTGACCTTCTCGATCCCGCGCTTCGATGCTGCAACGCCGGCAATGCCGGTCCGTTCGTGCGCGAGCAGGAACTTGGCACAGGTCCAGCCCTTGTTTTCTTCGTAAACGCGCTGCGATACGGGGACGCGCACGTCCTCCAGCCACACTTCGTTGACCTCATGCTCGCCGCCCAATGTGATGATCGGGCGCACGGTGATGCCGGGCGACTTCATGTCGATCAGCAGGAAGGAAATGCCCTCCTGCTGCTTGGCATCCTTGTCGGTGCGGACCAGGAAAAAGCCCCAGTCGGCGTGCTGCGCCAGCGTCGTCCAAGTCTTTTGCCCGTTGACGATATAATCGTCGCCATCACGCACCGCCGTCGTGCGGAGCGAGGCAAGATCGCTGCCCGAACCCGGTTCCGAATAGCCCTGGCACCACCAATCCTCACCCGACAGGATGCGGGGAAGGAAATGCGCCTTTTGTTCGGGCGTGCCAAAGGTGTAGATGACGGGGCCGACCATCGCGAGGCCAAAGGGCATCAGGCGGATGCAGTCGGCGCGCGCGGTTTCCTCCGACCAGATGAAACGCTGCGTCGGGGTCCAGCCGGTGCCGCCATATTCGACTGGCCACGCGGGCGCGATCCAACCCTTTTTGTGCAGGATCTTGTGCCAGGCGAGGAAATCCTCCTTGGACATCTCTTCGCCCTCATCCTGCTTGTCACGCAGGTCGGCGGGGTAATTTTCGGCGATGAAGTCGCGCACTTCCTGCTGGAAGGCGAGATCTTCGGGGCTGAATTCCATGTCCATCACGAATCTCCCATCGGATAATGGCGCGCTTATACTGCGCGCTCACCTTTACGTAAACGGCAAGTTGCGACTTGCAACGTTTGTCGGTCCGATGATTGCTCCACCCGGCGCGGCTTGTCCAGCGCCCGGGCGCGCCGGGGTCCAGACCCTAGGCTGCACACCCGGTCACCAGGACGACGGCGCCGTCGCTGGCATAAGCGCCGCGCACTTCGACGAGGGTCAGGGTCACTGGGATCGCCGGTCCGTCACGCGTCACCATCTGCGACCCAAGCCGTGCCGACCGACCCGACCGGAACAGCGCCTCGAGCGCTTCGGCAAAGGCAGCACGATGCCCGACTGCCAGCAACGCCGAAAAGCGCACCCGCCGGATCGCGGCAGGATCGACTCCCAGCAGGTCAATGAGTGTTTCGTTCGCGGCTTCGATCGTCTCGCGCACCGAAATGCGGGCGTGGCCGATACTGCCGTCGAGGTCGACGGCGCCCAGCAACGCCTGACGCGTCCCGATTGCAGCAAGCCCGTCCATAACGTCGCTGACATCGCGCAGGATCAGCGCGCCGCCGATCGGCACGGGCACCAGATCGGCACGCAGCCACTGCCGCGGCCGCAAGAGATCGGGAACCTCGCCCGAAAATCGCTCCCTATGATCGATCAAGCGGACGAGATGCTGGACCAGTAAACCGCCGTCGAGCCGCGGCAATGCGGTTCGCAGCGGCGCGCCGATCAGGTCGGCGCACGGTGCCTCCAGCATATCCGACGCCGCCGGATTGACCGCGACGATCCGCCACTGCCGGTCGATCAGGATCACCGCGTCGCGAACCGCTTCGGCCAGCCCGGCGAACGAGCGTTGCAGCATGTCGGCGCTCGCCGCGATATCGTCGGCGTCGCGGTCCAGCCGCCGATAGTCGTCGAGCGAGATCAGCACATGCGCGTCCTTGCCATGATGTGTCACGACCACCGGCTTGCGCGCCGATTGCAGGCGCCAATTGGCAAAGCCGCGGATGAAATCCGCTGCCGAAACGCGCTGCGGTTCCTGCGCTGTCGTCACCCTCACCTCCCCGATTGTGGATACTATCCGATCATTTTGGGAGGGTTCGCGCGATAATGGCCGCCAAGTGCATCCGTCCCGGCACCGTTATGGCGCGGTCAGACCAGCTTGGCCTTGCCGCAGCGCAGCGCGTTGACCCGCGCATCGGCCTGTCCGAGATGCACGCCGAGCAGCCCGGTGATATCGGCAAGCACGGTGTCGAGCACCGGCGCCGCGAGGGCCACGCTGTCCCCAACGACGGTTCGCAGCGCGTTGAGATTGAGCCCGATGCCAAGCACATTGACGCGGAGGTCCATGCGGTCGGACAGCGATTTGGCGGCGCCCGCCACCAATCCGCTACTCGACAACGTTTTGACTTGGCCATCGTCGATGTCGCGGCGCGAAAAGGCGACCTGCTTTTCGGCCAGGTCGGACAACACCAGTTCGGCCTCGGCGTCGACACTGGCAAGCGGCAGTTTGACGACGCGCGCCGGTCGGGGATCGAGCGGACGCTGCATGTTCTGGAAATCGGCGTCGGCCACAGTGCCGATCGCCAGCGTCGCGGGCGAAGTGACCACCGCCAGCGATACCGCCGCGCCGCTATGCGGTCGGCAATCGATATCCGAAATCCGCGCCGAGGCCGATCCGAGTTCGGCCAGCACCGGGACCTGGACGCTGGCGAGCGGGGTCGCGATCCGGGTGTCGAGTTTCAGCCGCACCTGCGCGGTGCGCACGATCACCTGGTTGGTGTCGGTCACCGCGATCAGCGGCGAATGCGCCGGCGGCTCGCCGATCAGCAGCGCAATGTCGATTCCCGAGCCGCCTGGCAGATTGCTCGCCAGCGACAAATCGACCTGCCGATTGGCGCTGCCGAGCAGCAGCATCGCGCGCAGCAGACTGAGCGCGTTGACCTTGACCGGGTTGGCGGCATCGACGCGGATACTCGACGACCGCGGTCCCAAGTCGATGGCGCGCGATGGAAACAGGCTGCGCGGCAGCGCGCGTGCGGCGATATGTTCGAGCGCGCTGGCCGCCTGACCATCCGACGCGCTGGCCAGCGCCGCGACGACCTGCGGCATCGTCACCTGACTGTCGAGTGTCTGGCCAAAGGTCAGTACATCGGCATCGATTTCGGTGCGCAGCGCTTCGGAAAACGCCAGCAGGTCGATGTCGGTGCTAGCCAGTGCGTTATAATCCATCAGCGACAGATTGATCTGGCTGCCGGTCAGTCCCGACAATAGCGCATTGGGCAGCCCGCCATTGACCGCGGCAACCCGCGAGCCAAGCGAAAAGGCAGCGTAGCCGCGGCGCGCGCCGGTCGCGGTGGCGCGGATCACGCTGCTCGGCTGACCGGTCAGGAAGCTGCCAAAATATAAGGGGCGGTCGCGCGTCAGCACGATCCGCACCGCATTCGCCGATGCGCCGCCGGGGGCAAAGCGCTGTTCGGCGGCGACCGCGCTGTCGGGCGTGTAGGTGCCAGGAGTCAGCGCCGCAATGCGGATGCCGCAATCGCAATTGGCGGCGATGATCCGCTCGGCCGCCGCCTGTTCCTCGCCGGGTCGTCCCGCCGCTGCCATCGCGGCGGCATCGGCGATACCCTGCAACTTGCGGCGGTCGAGATAGAGCGAGCCGACATCGACCGCGAGCGCCGCGGCGCCGATCAGCATCGTCATCGCAAAGGCGGTCGCGATGCTGATACCGGCGCGCCGGTCGCGGGACAGGGCGCGTAGAGTGTGAAGCAGTGCCATCGTCAATCGACCGGCAATTCAAAGGTCGCGCGCGACCGGATGACGTTGGTCGGCGACGGGATCAGCGCCGATCGCAGGAAGCTGTCGGGCGGCGCCGTAAAGGTGACCGCGACGGTAATCGCCTCGCTCGTTTCGGACACCGCGACGCTGTGCGCCCCGCTCACCGTTTGCAAGCTGCGCGCCACCGCCCGCGCCGCCACCGCACGGCGATCGGCGGCATCGAGGCCAATAATGGCGGCGCGCGCGCCGTCGTTCGCCGCCTGCTGGACGCTGTGCGCCAGCATGAAGTACTGGCCATAGACGAGCACCCCCATCAGCAGCGCAAGGAGCAGCGGCAACACCAGCGCCATTTCGACGATGGCGGCGCCGCGCTCCTCGTGCACCAGGGTAAGCTCGGTCGGGACGCGTTGGCCGGGATGCCCCGGATATCGATGGAAAGCTGTCATGCCCATCAGCATGGCGGACCAGAATGAAAAGGGCGTCGAGAACACCCGACGCCGCTTTTACATATTTTACATGGACCGGCCTTCGGTCCCGATCGGGCAAGTGACGCAATTCCGCTGAACCGCGCGAATGATAAGCAAAGGCCTAAATATCCTGCGCCGCCCGTTTGCGAAAATTGTGATTATTCGGCGGCCTCCAGCTTGTCCTGCGTCCGCAACTCAAAATCCGACGCGTCATGCCGCTCGTGCAGCTGGCTCGCCGGGTCGCCCATCACGCGATTGACCATCCGCCCGCGCTTGACCGCCGGGCGCGCCGCGATCTGGTCGGTCCAGCGCTGCACATGCTTGTAATCCTGCACCTGCAGGAATTCGCCGGCCTCATAGATCAGCCCCTTGGCCAGCGCGCCATACCACGGCCAGATCGCCATGTCGGCGATGCTGTAATCGGCGCCGGCGATATACTCGCTTTCCGCCAGCCGCCGGTCGAGCACGTCCAACTGGCGCTTCACCTCCATCGCATAGCGGTTGATCGGATATTCCTGCTTGAATGGCGCATAGGCATAAAAATGACCGAAGCCGCCGCCGAGAAACGGCGTGCTTCCCATCTGCCACATCAGCCATGACAAAGTCTCGGCGCGCTGCGCCGGGTCGGTCGGCAGGAATTCGCCAAATTTTTCGGCGAGGTGGATCAGGATCGCGCCCGATTCAAACACCCGGATCGGTTCGGCGCCGCTGCGATCGACCAGCGCCGGGATCTTGCTGTTGGGATTGGCGTCGACGAAGCCGCTGGAAAACTGGTCGCCGTCGCCGATCTTGATCAGCCACGCGTCATATTCGGCGCCGCTATGCCCCAGCTCGAGCAACTCTTCGAGCATCACGGTGACCTTTACGCCGTTCGGCGTGCCCAGCGAATAGAGCTGAAGCGGATGTTTGCCGACCGGCAGATCCTTGTCGTGCGTCGATCCGGCGATCGGGCGGTTGATATTGGCAAAGCGCCCGCCGCTTTCCTTGTCCCAGGTCCATACCTTGGGCGGCACATATTCGGCTTGATCGCTCATCTCGACACTCCTGGCCTGTTTTCGGGAAGGATGAATTTCATACTGATCGGTATTTAAGGAACGAAGGCGCCGCCGTCCACCCCTCGCCGCTCAAATAATATTTGCCGCTAACAAAGCCGCAATCGCGGCGGCGTCGTAGCCGAGTTCGGCCAGGATAGCGTCGCTATGCTCGCCGACCTGCGGCGCGCGTGCCGATGTCGCCTTCGTAGAGTCCGACAGCGTGATTGGCGCCCGAATGACGGGCGCCTCGGTCGGCGCGCCGGGATAGGCCGCGGCTTCGACCAGCCCCATCGCGGCAACCTGCGGCTGCGCCAGCGCCTCGCCCGCGCGCAGCACCGGCGCGGCGGGCACGCGCGCCGCGCCGAGTTCGGCGATGGCATCGGCGCTGCTGCGTTCGCTGCACCAATGTTGCATGATGACGCTCAGCGCCGCGCCATTGTCGCCGCGCAAGATATCGCTGGCATACAGCGGATCGTCGATCAGTTCGGTGCGCTCGACCAGATTGGCCCAGCGGGCAAAAATGCCGTTGCCGACGATCTGGGTGACGATCCACCCGTCGCGGGTACGAAAGATATCGGTTGGTCCGGAGCTGTAACTGCGGTTGCCGATCGGCTGGCGTTCGATGCCGTTGAGCGCATGGTCGATCGCCAGCGCATTCGAGAAGGCGAGCGCAGTGCCAAGCAGCGATCCCGACACGCACTGCCCCTTACCCGTCGCCTCGCGCTCGCGCAGCGCCAGCATGACGCCAAAGGCGGTGTGCAGCGCGGTGCCGAAATCGACATAATTGACCTGAGCCCGATACGGCTGGTCTGGCGTCCCGGTCAGGTGCACCGCGCCCGACATCGCCTGCCCAATCGCATCGAAACCGACATTCTGGGCCAGCGGGCCTGCGCTGCCGAATGCCGACGCGGTGGCCAGGATGACGCGCGGGTTGATCGCCGACAGGCTGGCATAATCCAGCCCCAGCCTGGTGAGCGCATCGTGTGGCAGGTTGGCGACGACGACATCGGCGGTCTCGACGAGTTGCCGCACGATGACGCGACCTTCCGGGCTGCCGGGTTTCAGCGTTAGGCAGCGTTTGCCGCGGTTCATCTGCATGAACATGGCGCCCGATCCGTCGTCGGCGACCGGCACCGTGTAACGATCGTCATTGCCGCCCGGTGCCTCGATCCGGATGACATCGGCGCCATAATCGGCGAGCAACGCCGCGCAATAGGGGCCCGCAATATAGCGCCCGAAATCGAGGACTCTTATTCCCTTAAGCGGCACGCCTTGCTCTCCCGATGTTATCTTTGCTGCGGGCTAGCAGCCGCCTGTCGAGCGTGCCAGCGCCTTCGTCGAAACCTGTCGCTTGCATGTTCTCACTAGCGGCATATGGTCGGCAGATAATTTCAAACGGGGATAATAACATGGCGCGCTTTGCTTTCGCCCTTGCGGCGACTTTGGCTTGTTCGACTTCGGTTTTTGCGCAGCAGGCGGCACCGGCGCCGACCGCCGACGCCAAGCCCGAGAAATGGGACGTCAACGCCCCACCCGGCATGGCGACGCGCAAGGTTCCGATTGCAGTCGATGAAGGCAGCTGGATGAACGTCGATGTGTCGCCCGACGGCCGCACCATCGCCTTCGACCTGCTCGGCGACATCTACACGATGCCGATCGAGGGCGGCACCCCGACGCGCATCGCCGAGGGGCTGGCGTTCGAGCACCAGCCGCGCTTTTCGCCCGACGGCAAGCGCATCGCGTTCGTGTCCGACCGCGCGGGGGGAGATAACATCTGGCTGATGAACCGCGACGGCAGCGGTAAGGTGCAGCTGAGCAAGGAAGACTTCCGCCTGCTCAACCAGGCGAGCTGGAGCCCCGACGGCCAGTTCATCGTCGCCAAGAAGCATTTCACCACTGGCCGCTCGCTCGGCACCGGCGAGGTGTGGATGTATCATGTATCGGGCGGCGCGGGCGTGCCGCTGGTCAAAAAGCCCAATGAGCGGCACCAGAAGGAACTCGGCGAACCGATCTTCGCGGCCGACGGCAAAAGTGTGTTCTACACACGCAACGTCACGCCCGGGCCGATCTTCGAATATGCGCAGGACAGCAACACCGATCTGTTCCACATCGAACGCTATGACCTGCAGGATGCGAAGGTCAGCACCGCGGCGTCTGGCTCCGGTGGCGCGGTGCGCCCTACCCCCTCACCCGATGGGAAGCAGCTCGCTTTTGTCCGTCGTGAGGCCACCCAATCGAAGCTCTATGTGAAAGACCTCGCGTCGGGCATCGAGCGCAAGGTTTATGATGCGCTGGATCAGGATGTGCAGGAAACCTGGGCGGTCACCGGCGTCTATCCCAATATGGCGTGGACCCCCGACAGCCGCGACATCTTGTTCTGGGCGGGCGGCAAGCTGCGCCGCGTCGGCAGCAAAGGCGGCGACGCGCGCGTCATCCCGTTCAGCATCAGCGACGACCGGGTGATTGTCGACGCCACCCATCCCGGGGTCGAGGTCGCACCCGACAGCTTCACGACGCAAATGCCGCGCTGGGCCGAAGTATCGCCCGACGGCCGCAGCGTCGTGTTCGAAACGCTCGGCAAGCTCTACGTCAAACCGGCGACCGGGGGCACCGCTCGGCGGTTGACAGCGGCCAAGGACGACGCAGTCGAGGCGTGGCCGAGCTGGTCGCGTGACGGCAAGTCGCTGGTCTTCGTGCGCTGGACCGATACCGGCCTTGGCGAGATTCATGTCATCGGCGCGGGCGGCGGCGCGTCGCGCAAGGTCACAGGCGTCCCCGGTCATTATGCCGAGCCGCGTTTCTCACCCGATGGCAAAACGATCGTGTTCGAACGGCGCGGCAGCGGCGGGCTGACCTCGGCGCGCTGGAGCGAAGACCCCGGCGTCTATCGCATCGCCGCGTCCGGAGGCACCGCCGAGCGCGTCAGCAGCGACGGCGCCAAGCCGCAGTTCGGTGCCTCCAGCGATCGCATCTTCATGGTCACCGCGGGCGACGGCAAAAGCCAGCTGGTCAGCACCGATCTCAGCGGTCAGGACAAGCGCACCCACGCCAATGGCGAACTGGTCAGCGACTATGAAATCTCGCCCGATGGCGGGACACTCGCTTTCCGCCAGAATTACGATGCCTATGTCACCCCGCTGATGCCCGGCGGGCAGGATGTCTCGCTCGGCACCAAGAGCGGCGCGCTGCCGGTGACGCGGGTCAGCGGTAGCGGTGCCGAATATATCCATTGGTCGGATGGCGGCCGGCGCCTCCACTGGAGCCGCGGTGCAACCTTGTTCAGCGCCGACCTCGCGAGCCTGTTCACCAATGCGCCCGCCGACGACAAGGCGCCGAAGTTCACGCCGCCGACCGGCGGCGTCTCGCTGGCGATGACGCAGGCCGCGGCCAAGCGCCGCGGCACCGTCGTTATCACAGGGGCGCGGATCGTCACCATGACAGGCGCCGACGGCGGCATCGTCGACAATGGCGCGATCGTCATCGAGGGCGACCGGATCACTTCGGTCGGGCCGCTCGCGTCGATCACCGTTCCGGCGGGCGCGGTCACCGTCGATGCAACCGGCAAGACGATCGTCCCCGGCTTCGTCGATGCTCACGCGCACGGCAGCCACGGCGACGACGAGCTGATCCCGCAGCAGAACTGGTCCGAAATCGTCAATCTCGCGATGGGGACGACGACCAGCCACAACCCGTCATCGCGCGCGTCGGAAATCTTTGTTTCGTCCGAAATGCAGCGCGCCGGGCTGATCCTGGCGCCGCGCATCTTTTCGACCGGCGAGATCATCTATGGAGCAAAGGCCGCGGGGGTTTATGCCGAGATCAACGGCTATGACGACGCGCTCGCCCATGTCCGCCGCCTGAAGGCGCAGGGCGCGCACAGCGTCAAAAACTATAACCAGCCGCGCCGCGATCAACGCCAGATGGTGGTCAAGGCGGCGCAGGCAGAAGGCATGCTCGTGGTGCCCGAGGGTGGCTCGCTCTACACGATGGACGTGTCGCTGATCCAGGACGGCAATTCGACCGTCGAGCACAACATCCCGCTCCACACCTTCTACAAGGATCTGGTGCAGCTGTGGGGGCAAACCCAGGTCGATTACACCCCCACCCTCGTCGTAACTTACGGCGGACCCGCAGGCGATCCCTATTGGCGCGCCCACACCAATGTGTGGGAGCATCCGATTCTGACCAAACATATCCCGCCGACCGAGCTGGCCGCGAACAACAAGCGCCGCACGATCGCGCCCGAGGGCGATTATGTCGACGATGATTCGGCGCGCGAGGCCGGCAAGATCGCCGCGGCGGGGCGCAATGTATCGATCGGCGCGCACGGCCAGCAATCGGGGCTGGGCGCGCATTGGGAAATCTGGTCGTTCGTGCGCGGCGGATGGAGCAATATCGACGCCTTGCGCGCCGCAACGATCATGCCCGCAACGTCGCTGGGTTATGGCAAGGACGTCGGATCGCTGGAGGCCGGCAAGCTCGCCGACCTGCTGATCCTCGACGCCGACCCGACGCAGGATATTCGTAACACCGAACGCATCTATCGCGTGATGCTGGGCGGGCGGCTCTACGATCCGCTGACGATGAACGAGGTGGCGACGGGTAACCGCAAGCGCCCCGCCTATTGGTGGGAAGCCGAAAAGCCCTAATTCGCAGCGCGGTTCGTCGCTTTTGTGACTAGAGGGTTGCAAGCGCGACGGACCGCCGCTAGGGGCGTCACCTCTCAGCGAGGAGAGTTGGCTGAGTGGTCGAAAGCGTCGCACTCGAAATGCGAAGTGCCGGCAACGGTACCGAGGGTTCGAATCCCTCACTCTCCTCCATTTTTCACATGAATCGACCACATGCCGCGCCTCCGTTGCGGGGGGCGCGTCGTAACTCGCCCTTGAACGGTCGTCGAATCGTCATAGATTGACACAATGATGACCGAATCCTCTTCCGACCTTTCCGCGACCGTCACCGCACCGCTGATCGGCGCCGCAAGTTTTGCGCCGGGCGATATCGTGCGCCACCGCATGTTCGATTTCCGCGGCGTCGTGTTCGACATCGACCCGGTCTTCGCCAACAGCGACGAATGGTATGAGGCTATCCCGGAGGAAATCCGTCCGGCGAAAGAGCAGCCCTATTATCACCTGCTCGCCGAAAACGGCGATTCGTCCTATATCGCTTATGTCAGCCAGCAGAATCTGGTGCCCGACGCCGAAGGCGGGCCGATCGACCATCCGCAGATCGAGGCGATGTTCGAGGGATTGGACGACGGCCGGTACCGCGTCCGCGCCATCCACCGCCACTAGGGGCCGATGCTGGGTGCGGTCAGGCCTTGAGCTTCCAGCCTGACGCGAGCAGGCGATAGGTCAGCAGCCCGAGGGCGATATTGACCCCGACCAGCACCAGGATTGCGGTCATTACCGGATTGGCCATCGTCGAATCCACCGTGCCGATGAAGCCGTAGCGAAAGCCCATGATCGCGTAATAGACGGGGTTGCCGTGCGCGACGGTCTGGAACCACGGTGCCAGCCGGTCGACCGAGTAGAATGTTCCCGAAAGCAGCGCGAGCGGGGTGACCACAAAGTTGGTGACCGCCGCCGCATGGTCGAACTTCTCCGCCCAGACCGAGGTGATGAGGCCGAGAAAGCCGAGCATCGATGCGCCCAGCACCCCGAACACCGCGACCGCCCACAGATGGTCGGGACCGACGTGCACGCCGGGCCACAGGAGCATCGCCAGCCACAGGGCGAAACCGACGAGGATCGCGCGGGTGATCGCGGCGCCGACCAGCGCGATGATCAGCTCGCCGACCGCGAGCGGCGGCATCAGATAATCGACGATCGTTCCCTGAATCTTGCCGACCAGCAGTGAAAAGCTGGAATTGGCAAAGCTGTTCTGCAGCATCGCCATCATGATCAGCCCCGGCGCGATGAAATCGGCAAAAGGAACCCCGATGACTTCGCGCCCCGCACCGCCCAGCGCGACGGTGAAAATGACGAGAAACAGCAGGGTGGTGATCGCCGGTGCCCAGATTGTTTGCAGCTGCACCTTGAAAAACCGCCGCACCTCCTTGACATATAGAGCCTGCATCCCGGGCACGTTGAGCGTCCGGATATGCGGCACCCCCGGTTCCGCAAAGGGCGGGGTTGCCGCGAATTTGCTCGAGTCGGGTCGCGAAATTTGGGGCGTGTTGCCTCATGAAGCGATGTTCCCGAGCGGCATAGCCATTGCCTCACGTAAATGCTCCCTACAGGAGATCACCCTCACGGACTATTCCTTGCGCGACTGGGGGCCGCGCAGCGGAGCCGGAGGC